>Ga0315272_10000022_pt1 | contig 63442 bp, 31 predicted proteins | sample C3_middle_MG_FD_203918 | JGI IMG/M metagenome (GOLD analysis project Ga0315272, IMG submission 203918) | Sediment microbial communities from Yellowstone Lake, YNP, Wyoming, USA - C3_middle | ecosystem: Environmental > Aquatic > Freshwater > Lake > Sediment | place: USA: Wyoming | collected...
TACAAATGAGACGGCTAAACCGGAATTATAGACTTCCGGATAACGGAAGAGGCAGTTTAATGTCATCTGTCCACCTCCGCTCCATCCCCATATGCCAAGTCTTTTCGAATCGACAAAACTAAACATCGAACATATTTTCTCAGCAGCTTTCGACTGATCATTGGATGCAAGGATCCCAATCTGACGATAAATGCATTTCCGGAATTCTGCACCACGGGGCACTTTTGTTCCCCTGTTATCCACACTCATAATTATATAACCCTGTTGAGCCAGGTACTGGTGCCATAAATCACCACCTCCCCATGAATCCTGAACCGTTGTTCCGGCAGGTTCACCATAAACATAGAATATGACCGGGTATTTTTTCCCTGGATCAAAACCAACGGGTTTGATCATCCATGCATCAAGGACAACATCACCTATATCAACTTTAAAGAATTCTTTAGGATTAAGCCCAAGATTATCGAATCGTTGTTTTGATTCTTTATTGTCTTCAAGCATTCTTACCTCTTTATGGGAAGGTAAGCTTATCAGAGAAATTTTATCCGGAGTGACAGCATTGTTAAACGTGTGAATTGCCCATTTGCCATCGTCAGAAATCTGGTAAGAATTTGTTCCATTCATTCCTGAAGGAGTTACTCTCTCAGCCTCTCCTTTGCCATCGATGCGACTCCGGTAAAGGTAACGCTGAGTAAAATTTTCAGGTGAAGCTATATAGTAAACATATCCTCCTTTGCCGTCAATGCAATTAATGCTGACAACATCATTGTTACCTTTTGTAATAGTGCTCATTGTCTTACCGTCTCTTGACACAAGATAGAGTCGTAGCCAGCCATCTTTTTCACTTGTCCATGTAAAATATTTCTCATTATCGAGCCATTTAATATTATCATGAATATCAACCCATGTCTTTTCCTGGTCGGTCAGAATATTGGAGATCGTCATGGTACTTGTATTTCCAACCCAGACCCTGTTTGTATTCTGAAGACGGTTAAGCTGCTGTATCATAATCTCATCGGAGTTAGGAATAAAATCCATTCTTGCCAGGTAATTATTACGAGGATCTCCTGGTATATCGAACCAATTTGTTTTACCTCCATCGGCTGATACAACACCTATCTTGACTGCCGAATTGGAAGTTCCTACTTTGGGATAAGGGAAAGGGATTAATTTTGGATAAATTGAATCGATGTTATTAATAATATAAAAAGTTCCTATTCCCTTGGTATCCGACTGCCAGTAAGCTATTTTTTTGCCATCAGGGCTCCATCTGAATCCATCCCTGCAATCAAGCTCCTCCTCATAAACCCAATCAAATGTACCATTTACTATATTGTCTGCTCCATCTTTGGTAAGAGTAGTTACCTTCCCTGATTCAATATCTTCAACATAAATATTCTGTTTACTCACATATGCTACCCTGGAACCATCAGGAGAGAACTTTGCAAACATCATGGTTGTAGGTTCAACGGATTTTCCTAATTGTTTCAGTTTACCGGTTTTAAGATTAAGCACCCAGTAATCGCCACGGGTATTATATCTCCATACTCTGCGGGTATTTGTGAAGATAAGCAGCTTAGTATTATCGTTTGACCATATATAATCTGATACTGAAATCGGTTTATTCTGACCTTCAGGTATAAATGATTTTGCAGGACAAATGACGGAATGTGTTCCCGTTTTTGCATCGATCATAACAATATCTTTTCCTCCCGTTTCTTTGTCTGACTCAAATGTCAGGTATCCTTTACTATCCTTACTCCAGCGAACAGGTCCGTAACCCTTGTCATGATAGATATTGTTCTTAAAAATGTCTTCAAGTTTCAACGAAGAATTCACGCGTTGTGCAAAAATAAAAAGTGATTGATTCAATGAAAAGAACAACAATATTGAGAAGATTTTTAGCTTATTCTTCATTTTAGATTAGTATTTACAATTAATATATTCATTTAAAAAGCTTCGCACTAATTAATTATTAACAGGTTCTGGTTTCTAATCTACTGCCCATTGATGTTAGAAATAAGAAGATAAAAATAAAGAATGAAAATTAATAGGTATTTCTCATTAACGGATAGTAAGAAACAAATTTAATATTATTTATTATTATTAAATATATAAATATAAATAATATTGAATAGAAATGCAAAAATATATTAGGTAGTGAAAAAGTTCATGATGTATATAGCTGTATTACAGATACATAATCAATATAAATAAAATAATAATATATTATTTTAATATGTAATTAAATTAAAATCCAAAATAAATGATACCAGAGAAACCATAATTTTCGCAACTTATGATTCCAACACTAAATATCCATATTCAGGATTTCATTAATCACCAGGCCAATGGCTCCATAAAGAGCTGCCCTGTCGTGAAAAGAGACCGGCAGTATCTGATATTTTGTGGATAACTGATCAAATACATTATCCTGGATAGTTTTTTTAAGTGGTTCCCAGAATATGTCTCCATTCTGAGCGACACCTCCTCCAATAAAAACAGCCTGTGGATTAAAGATGTTAATTAATCCTGCAATAGCTAATCCAAGCATATGGACACTCTCGCTGAAAATTTCAAGGGATATTTTATCGTTTAGCAAAGCGGCTTCAGCAACAGTTTTTGCGGTGATGCTCTCGGGCAAATTATTGCAAAGATCCATCAGAATTTTTGACGAATTTTTCTTCATCTTTAATCTGGCTCTCTGAGCTATTGCATCTCCCGAAGAGTAAGCGGTAAGACAGGTATTCTTTCCACAGGGGCAAAGAACGAGGTTGTCACCATTAACCGGAATATGTCCGAATTCTCCGGAAATTCCTTCTGTTCCGTAGAATATTTTCTTATTAATAATTATTCCTGCACCAATACCATACCCGACATTGACACAAATAAGATTATCAAAATCATTTCCATGTCCAAATGCCAGTTCACCCAGGGCCATTACCCTGCTTACATTATCAATGAAAAGTGGCAGTTTGATGCGGCTCTGGATATATTCATGCAATTTAACGTTTCTCCACTGAAAAGCAGGAGAATATATAACAACACCTTCTTTAAGATTAATAATTCCGGCAACGGCCATTCCAACACCAATGATCTGTTCTTTCTTAACAAGGTTTGTATCGGAAAGACGTTCAATTACATCCACTACCTTACTTAGTACATAATCCCACCCCTTTAATGATTCAGTTACTACTTCAATTTCTTTAATAGGTTCCGCACTCATATCCGTAAGCATACCCCTGATATAAGTGGTTCCTAGGTCTATCCCAATGATAAACCGTTCATTATTACCAAAATACAAGGATTTCATTGGTCTGCCTTTGGAAACCGGGATAGTTTCTCTTTCTTCAAGTAACCTGTCATGTCTGATCAGAGTATTAACAAGCCTTGATACGGTAGCTGTACTCAGCTTAGTCTGACGTGAGATATCGAGTCTTGAGATTCCCTTATTTTCCCAAACCGTATGTAAGATACAAGTTTTATTATGCTTGCTCAGGAGGTGTTTACTTATGGAATTTTTTCTGTTCTCTTTCAAAATTAACTTATTTAGATTGACCAAATATTAACGCACAATTTTACACAAATATAACGAAAGAAAAAAATTCAGAATCTAGTTTTTATACCTGGCAGCCAATAACCTACCTATAGTTTCATCACACTGATTCATGAATTTCAAGATCTGGTCCTGGTATTTTGGATCTGCTGCCAGATTATGCTCTTCCCATGGATCATTTTTCAAATCATACAATTCAATATATTCAGGATGCTTCGGATAACGTATAAACTTCATATCATCAGTTCTGATGCATTCACTATTAGGAATACGGGCTTCTATCATTAAATGTTCACAAAAAATTGAGCTGCGCCATTTAACTTCCCGGCCTCTGACCAATGGGATTAAGCTATGCCCCTGATATTTTTCAGGTACCTGTACACCTGCATATTCCAGGATGGTTGGAGGTAAATCCACATTCATAACCATCTGATCCAGAACCTTTACCCCTGTATTTGGTTTCCGTGGGTCATAAATCAACAAAGGAACACGAATGGATACATCATGCATGAGCCATTTATCTGCATATCCTCTGTCGCCGATATAATATCCATTATCCCCCATGACAATTATAATGGTATTATCCGCAATACCCAGTTTATCGAGTTCTTCCCTTATTCGTCCGATAACAACATCAATTCCTGTGATCATCCTGTAATATCCCTTTACCATACTTTGGAATTTCTCAGGAGTGTCGAATCTCCAGTACCATCTTTCCCTGTTCATGGTTCCCTGAAGAAATGCAGGCAGGGCATTGTAGAAAGCAGGATCAGCTGTTGAAGGGACAGGAATTTTAACATTCCTGTACAAAGTATCCAATGACTCAGTCCAGAAGTACTGTTCTTTTGAATCATCATCGGCATGAGGTGCACTTGTACTTAATGAAAGGCAAAAAGGCTGACCATTAACAGATTCCCTGATAAACTGAATGGCCTGTTCTCCCTGAAGATCTGTTAAATACGTTTTCTTCCCATTTATCATTTTCCAGTATGGAAATCCATTAATTCTCTTCCACGAGAACATACTATCTATTGGAATTTCAACGTTTACTCCAAACTTTCCTACAAAACCGGTGCGGTAGCCTGCATGACGCAGCAAAACAGGATAGCTGGCATCGGTATATACTTTCTTTATAGGGGGTTCTTTGAAGGTGTAATGGTGAGTACGTTCATACATTCCGGTAAAAAAGGTTGCCCGGCTCGCAGCACTTATTGGGGTAGTGACAAATGCACGAGAAAACCTGACACCATGATTCGCCAGCCAGTCCATATTCGGAGTCTTTATTATGCTGTTCCCGGCACAACCCATCATGTCCCATCGCTGATCATCCGTAACAATAAATATTATGTTGGGAAGTTTGTCCGCCTTAGGCTTTTCAGGTACACCAGCCTTTGATCTTGAAGAAGAAAGAAACATCATCGCACAAGCGCCAGCCAAAGGGAAATATTTATTTGACAATCTGTTCAGAAACTTCATAATACTTTCCACATATATAAGATTATATTCTTTAATCAAATAATAACCAGGCAACTTCTCTCCTGCATTCAATTCATTTCAGATCATTCCTTGTAATCCCTGACAACGAATGTATATTTCCCTGAAACAATATTACAGGTCGTGATGCCGGCATTTACGCTACAGTCTGAAATTCCTGTTGCTTTGTTAAGAACTATTCCATCAGCCATAATCTTGCCGGGATCTGAGGATGGGAAAGAGACTTTTGCTGATGTGTTTACAGGAATTTCGATATTCATAATAAGTTCTCCACTTTTCTTACTCCAGTTCGATACGATCTTACCATTCACTGAAATATAACTGCATTTTACCCACGACAGAGAGCCGTGGGTTTCCGGCCTGATAATTATTCTGTTAAAGCCATAAGCATCCTCGGCTGGCTGAATACCACCGAGCCAGCTGTAAAACCATTGACTTACTGACCCAAACATAGGATGATTATGTGAGTAAGTGTCCGCATCAATAGCCCAGTGCTCCCAGAGTGTAGTTGCACCATTTGCAAGCATATATCCCCAGCCAGGAAAATCAGTCTGTTGTACTATTTTAAGGGCCAGGCTATGATAACCTGATCTGGAAAGCTCGTCGAGCATAAATTTCGTTCCGAAAATACCGGTTGACAGATGGTTGGCTTTATTCACTCTTATATCGGTTAAAAGATAATCAAGCACTTTGTCCTTGAATTCTGATGGTATTATCCCTGTATAAAGAGCAAACGACTGGCTTCCCTGGGTTCCATTGCCAACCTTACCTGTAATCCTGTCAAGAAACTTATTTGCATAGGTTGCGCTTATCTTTCCACCTAACTCCCTGAAGTATTTTACATCCTCGGTTAAACTTAAAATTTCTGCCAGTTTTTCCATTATTTTTGCTGACTGATAAAACAGAGGTGTTACCATCACATCTTCCGGACGGTCGGTAAGTCCTTCATGATCACTCAGCCCATCATGAATTATAAAATCAGGATTCTGTTTTACAACCAGGCTGATCCATTCTTTTGCTGCCGGATATTGTTTCTCAATCAGGGATTTATTACCATAATACCGGTATAGCTGAAGCTGAAGCAATGGGTGAACCATAGCCCATCCTAAACCGCAATACTGAATTCCCACATATGGTGCAGTATCGGTGAACATTCCATCTTTCAAAGAGGCGTCCTTCCAGTCCGAGACAGTTTTGCCGTAGAATTCTGACATATTAAAATTATATATGAAGGCTTCACTTGTGGCAACGATATCACCTCCATAACCGAACCTTTCCCGGTGCGGACAATCTGACTGCACACTGAAAATATTACTCAGGAAGGTCCATTCACAAATTCTTTGAATCGAATTTAGCAAAGAATCTGAGCATGAAAATTCCCCGACAGTTCCAACTGAACTGTTAAGTCTGAGCCCTTCACACATATTTAAATCCGGACGCGAATCAAGTCCGGCTATTTCCACATAACGGAATCCGTGAAAAGTAAAACGTGGTGTATATTCCTCAATTCCTTCTCCTTTTGCAATATATACATCTGACTGCCATGCTGTATCATGAGTTCCAGGCCCACCTTCATTAACAATGTTTCCGGCTTTTTCCTTTCTCTTACCCTTAATTTGACCACATACACTTGTCAAAGGATTAAGGGTACCATCCTTATTCAATAATTCACCATATCGCATTGTAAGCTTTGAACCTTTTATAGCGTTGATATGAAAATGCGCCCAACCTGCAAAATTCTGACCCATATCGAATATATATAAACCAGGAGAAGGTTCGGAAATCTTAACAGGTTTAATTCTTGCTGTTATTTTTATTGGAGGTTGCGGTTGGGCCTCCAGAACACCGGTTACTCCGTCTGCAAATGAAACAGGTTTCCAGTTTCCGTCATCTGTGCCGATCTCATTCCATCCTTTAATTTCCCTTCTTGCATCGTATACTTCTCCAAGATAAATGTTGTTACGGACAACTGGGCCCTCGCTGAATTTCCAGGTGTTATCACTCGTGATAATCTGCTGCTCGCCATCAGATTTTTCAATAAACAACTGACAAATAAATGCTGGCCTTCCGGTAATGACATCATTTCTTAGATTCCTGCTTCCCCACATCCTGAGCGGTAATGGATTATACCACCCATTTCCTGTCATTACACCTAGGCAGTTATTCCCTTCCTGAAGCAAGGCAGTAACATCATAGGTGCTGTAATATATGCGATCTGCATAATCGGTCCATCCCGGATCAAGTTCATGATCACCGATCCTCTTCCCATTCAGGTAGGAAAGATAATATCCTAATCCTGAAATATATAGCCTTGCTCTACTGATATTCCCATTAACAGCAAATTTTTTTCTGAACAAAGGGGCAGGATCGTCATTATAGAAATCTTCATCATTTTCAGGAGATTTCTTTCCATCATTTATCCACTTGCCTGTCCAGTCCGATTTGTCGCGAAGACCCATTTCCCATGATGAATATTCACTCCAGAGAGAAACCTTACCGTTTTTATCCCATACCCTCACTTTCCAAAAGCAGATCATCCTGCTTTTCAATGGTTTGCCTGAATATTTTATTTCGATAGATTGACCGGAAGTAATCTTTCCGGAATCCCACAAGTCACCTTTGTTCTGAGACAAAATGTCCATATCAGAAGCTACAATTATCTGATAAGCAGCCTGGTATTGATCTCTGGATTGAGATATGAGATTCCAGCTTAACCGCGGATTGCCTGAATCTATTCCCAATGGATTTTCTTTCGATTCACATCTTAATCCGACAGGTTTAATTTCATCTGTTGAAGAGTTATTCCAAGTAAACCCCGAACAAGTTAGTATCAACATGAAATTTGCTACTGATAACAGGAACACGTGCTTTATAGTTTTTCTAATTAAATCAGAGGCTAAAGATCAGACAACTGTCTATAAAAGTATAAAAATTATTACTCAGAAATTAAATAACCAAATATAAAATTTACTTTAAACAATAACGAACCAAAAATACAAATTAATATGAATTATTCTTATGATGAATTTTAATAGCATACTCAGACAGTAAATTATGGGGAGAATAAACACTTCAAACTCTCATCAGGAATTACTTAGTATTATGTATCTGATAGTCAGGAAAAGAAGGTGCTATATGGAGAATTGGTTATTAATAATGTTGAAATTATGAAAACCTTTCCGTGGAAAGCAATTTATCAAATGAATTAATTCAAATTAGACCGGAAAGGTAAAAGCTCCGGATTAAAAGCTTAATCCGGAGCTTAAGATAATCTATGTATTTTTAATTTCTAATGTAATTTCCTTTTTGGCTGACAATGATAAAATCCTGGCGTTTTTCCTGTCACCTTGTTGAATGGTGGCATTACCTTTTTTCACAGCAAAACTATTCATTCCAGAGGGTGCCTCTATTATCAATGACTGATCCATAGATGAGACCAAAGTCACTATAATCCAACCTTTTTCCCAGTGCAGACTTTTTATTTCTACCTGTCCACGGCATAACACCCCCTCAATTGTACCATTAGTCCAATCTTTTGGCAATGAATGCAAAAGCTGAATCTTGCCAGGGTCTGATTCAACAAGCATCTTTATAATAACTGCCGGCAGACCGCCACTGATGTCCATGTTAAACAAGGACCTGTGGTTGTGCATAGAGGCCAGATTATTGAGCCAGTAACGATTAACAAGTGGTATCAGACACTGATAAGCCATATCACTCTCACCCAGACTAGTTGAAGCCTGTCCGAGCTGCACCACACCAAATGACATAAAACCTGAACTATTATTCTTCCAGTGCTTGTCAAGTTTTATCTCAATAAGCTTTTTGAATGCATTCTGAAGAACGGGATCCTGACCAATTTCATCAGGCATCCCATCATAAAGGGCATACAGCTGGGATGAGTGTCTGTGATTATATTGATCCTTCAACAAAGGTGTGCTCCACTCCTTTACTGCACCATCCTCATTTATCATATATTCAGGCATTCTGTCCAGCATTGCATTCCAAACCGGAACCTTGTCTTTATTAACTCCGAGTGTATTTGAGGCAGCAATTATATTCCGGAATAACTCTTTTGCAGCTGCTATGTCCATTGTTGCGTTAAACGTACCTTGGGAATTAGTGTTACCAGGGGTATTTTCAGGTGATTGTGTTGGTGAAAAAATATACTTCCCATCGGGGCCTAAGTACAAATAATCTTCAAAGAACAAAGCTACTTTTTCCATGAAAGGTAAGGCATGTTTAGCAAGAAAATCACGGTCGCCGGTGTACAGATAATAATCATAGAAAAAGTGGGCTGCCCATGGAGCACCGGCAACCCAGAATCCACCTGCGAAACTTCCGGCTAAAGCATTATTGAATCCATTTGTAGTTGAGCGTGAAGGGAGTACAACGCCTCTTGCTCCGAAAATATGTTTTGCGTTGATCTCAAGGTAAGGTACAATAGATTCAATATATGATGTATATGCAAGCATAAGTTCAGGCATATTGCCTCTCATCACACTTGCTATAGCAGAAGGAACATTTCCATTATGAGTAAAATCACTTGCCCATCCAGGCACATACGTTCCGCCCCACTTACCTTGCAAAGTTGGAGGTAGTTCTCCAATACTGGAAATTATATTATAACGGCCCGCATCGAATTCCTTTTCAATGAGAGCCCTGTTCAGCTTTTCGTTTGTCGATTTATTCATCAGCTCCTCCGTCGTAAGAGATCTGTCTTTATCTCCACCCAGATCAAGGCGCATCCGGTTAAAAAGACCGCCATGAATAACTGCATGTCGCTGAAGCAGAGTCTTGTAATCGGGTGATAAACCAGCCATACTTTTTTTCATCCTTTCAATTTTTGATTTATCAGGATCGTAAAGCAAGCTGATATTGATAAAAAGAAGCACCTGATCTGCACCGCTAACAACAATCGTTTCTCCATCGGGTGAAGTCTCACCCCCAGTGGCAATTACCTGAGCCATTCCTTCAAGTGAATGAATGCTTCCGGGATAGGCCAGTGTAAAATCATTCTTATAGATGAGCGCTGATTTGTCTGCAGTCTTCCTGATGTTGGAAACATGACTTTTAAATACTTCATTTGAATTTTCAACAACCTTTGCCCCCAATTTTTCATCAACCTGACGTGGAACTAATTCAAACCGGCAATTCACTTTTCCTTTTCCAGGTCCTGTGATCAAAAGAACTACAACACTGTCAGCCCGGGAAACGAACAGACGGCGTTCAAATATTCCCCTGTTGTCTGACCAGTGAACAGTTGCTTCACCTGTCTGAAAATCGACAGATCTCATATAATCTTTGATCGCGCTCACCGAATCCATAGTTATATTAAGATCAAAAGCCGGAACAAAATTATCAGGATACATAAATTCTTTCTGACCGGATAAGTCAAATGCCAGTTGAGTGGCCTGCTTATAGAGACCCTGGTCAATTAACCTGCGGATCTCAAATAAACGGTCTGAATTATCAGGAGGCATTACCGGTTTGCCCATCGGAAGAAACAGTCTTTCGTGGCTGAAAATAATTGTCTCATTAATCGGACGACTCATTACATTTGCACCCAATGTCCCATTGCCACTTATCAGTCCGTGTTCCCATGTTTCTGCAGGCTCAGAACTTATAAAACCCCTTTCAGGGACTTTCAGTTTTTGAGCCTGAATAGAAGTATTAACCAAGAATATACCTGTAATAATCAGAATAACTGATTTTAAGAAGAGTTTCTGCTTCATTTTTTCCGTTTAATATTTAAGCTTATGATTTTATAATAATTTCCTTTTAATATATCTCGTAGTCGGGATAGATGGATATTATAAAGGAAGTATTGTTATAGTTTCCGTTTTGGTTTCAATTAAAGGAATGAATATAACGAGGTCTGTTCCGTCAAGTTCATGATTGATTCCAATCCTGCATTTAGTCTCTTTCCCGTTGACCATTATTTTTGCTACTTCTGAATTCCAGTTTTTAATGTAGAAGGCCGGGTTAATAACAGGAGAATCCTTGCTGCCCTTGAGAGTGATCTCCACTTTTTGCGATTTATCGCCTGTATTTTCCAGCTGATAGCATCTCTGGCTTTTATCGTATCCTTTTGAAATGAAACCGGTACCAGACACGGACAATCCGGCAGCATAGGCCCATGAGCGACCAAAACTAACAAGTTCTGTCATATTCATTGATGACATTCCATAAAGAGCATTCCAATGCTCCCTGTTTCCTTCACGTGTAATTACAGGATCGGAGATCGGAAAGCTGTCGCAATGGGAAGGGCGATCAGACATTTTGCTTCTTCTTCCATCGCAACGTGCCTGTCCCACGGGGAAATGATCACAGCCAACATGTTTGTCATAAGTAGAAAGTTCATTCCATCTTATAGTCATTTCATTCCCAGGCTCAAAACATATATAAGGTTTATTTATTGATTTGAAATTATACTGTTGAATTGTAAACTTTTTTGCCCAATCTGTTTGTTGGGCATCAATATTTTCAACAAATGATACTGGCTTTATATTATAATTATAATCAGCAACATGAACATAGTCGACATTAAGAAGCTCTCCTTTCATCTGTCCCGGATGGAGCAGAGGCAACGATTCCTGATATTGCACATTTTCACCGAGGGTTCCTTTATTCCATGAAACCTTTCGTATTGCCGAACCATCTGGATAAATGTAATAGTATTCATCAACCCAGGCTTCCCATCCGGTTTTTGGATCTGGCATCCAGGTATTATCATGTGAACTTACAGGAGCATATCTCCAGTGAACAACAACTCTTGCATCATTATTTTCTATTATTCTTACATGTGAAAAACGACAATGACGATCTTGCATATGCTCGAAACATCCTTCCAAATCCTTTTTACCGGTTCCCCAAGTTTCGACACTCTGATCTGTCATCCAGTTATCATTCTCTGATACCCATGAAGGTTCGTAGCGTGTACCACGCCAGAAAATTACCTTTACGGGGGATTTATCAAAACATACTACAATGTCAGGATCCTGATCAACAGGCCAGAGATTGTCCCATCCGGGATAATATTTCAATTTTGTGTAATATGCCCCGAATCTGCCAGGATTTTTATCAATTTTGGGTAATTTTCTGGGAGCAATATCGGGAGCTTTGACGGCTGTATATTTTAAATAATCTCCTTTAATCTGTTCCGCCGTAAAGGCCTTATCAAAAACTTTTATCTCATCAACAATCCCATCCAGACCATAATAGGCAGCCACGGTTCCCCATGTCCGATCAATATCGGATGGTTTACCCGGTGCTGCTACCATTCCGATAATGCAACTGGTTCTTGCCGGAAAAGTAAGTGATCCCTTAATCGGAAGAGTTGCCACCATGTTACCGTTTACATATACGGCCAACTCTTTACCTGCGGTATATACCCCTGCAATATGCATCCATTTTCTGAGGGGCAGAACTTCCTGTTCGCTTGTGCATGATACCCATTGTTCAGCTATTGCAGTTTCCATTGAAACCTGGCCATAAGGTCCGATCATGAGGCGGTAACCTTTTACCTCATTTGATTCTGTAGTAAGAAGGGGACACCAGTTCCATGGATATTCACCAAGAGAAACCCATGCTTCTATTGTGATTTCGCTTCCTGGGTTAGGAAGGTTTCGCCCATCCCTAATGATACGAGTAGTAAATCCGTCGAGGCGGATACCTTTCCCGCTAACTCCTGCAGCTTCTTCAAAATTACCCTCAATTGTATCGGCAATATTTGATAACTGATCAATGGATTTTCTGTTTTTAATGTTCTCAAAATTCCATTGCATAACCGATTTCTGAGCTGGAGCAATAAGGGGAGCAACAATAAATATTAAAATCAGTAATCTTTTCATAATCTTTTATTTAAGGAATTCTTTTCGAATCACACATGCAATAAAACCATCGGTAGGTAATATTGTCCTTCACGTCTGCCGCAACTTCAAATTTATCTTCAATGTATTGGAAATGACCTGATTGTTAAATGTCTATATTTTGGTTAGTTTATAGATATTACCAGACTTTGTTTCAAACCCTATTGAGCCGTCAGGATATTTAGAAAATTTAACCTTCTTCCCATTGCAGGTGATCGAATTAAGATCCGGAGCATGAATCCGGCATTCCTTACCCGCTTTTGACAGAACTTCCAGTGATGTAATTTTTTTAGCTTTCCAGTTGAACTTTAATTCGAAACCTCCTCTTGCGCACACTCCGTTAAATGAGCCATCATTCCACTCATCGGGAAGGGCTGGTATAAGGTCAATTACTCCTTCATGAGACTGCATAAGCATTTCCGTAACGCCAGCCGATACCCCAAGGCTTCCATCAACCTGAAGCGGAGTGAAGCATTTCGCGAAAAGTGATGGATAACACTGGTCTTTAATATATCCCTGAAATAGCTTGTATGCTCTGTTGCCATCGTAAAGACGAGCCCAAAGACTTATTTTCCATGCGCGTGAAAAACCTGCTCCGCCGTCACCACGTTGTTCCAGAACTTTTTTGACCGGCTCAACCAGTTCAGGGGTCCTTTTGGCTGATATAACATTACCTGGATAAAGACCATACAAGTGTGAAAAATGCCTGTGCTTGTCTTCCATCTGGCCCAGGTCGTCGGTCCATTCCTGCAGGGATCCGTTAGAGCCTATCTGAGGCGGGACCAGTCTGGCTCTTGCTTTAGCCACCTTTGCAGCAAAATCGGCATCAAGCCCAAGTAACTTTGATGCTTCAATATAGTAACCAAAAAGGTCTGTAAGAATTTCCATATCAATAGCTGATCCGGCACAAATAGTTGTAAAATAGTACATTGATGTAACCTCATCAAAGAAGTACCTGTAACCAGGTCCTTTGGGAGGATTTTCGGGAGAAGTTGATGGATTGGTTACTAACCATTTACCATTAGGATGTTCCACAAGAAAATCCATAAAGAATTCTACAGAACCTTTCATTACCGGATATATATCTTTCAGATAGTTTTTATCCTGGTTATATAAATAATGTTCCCAGAGGTGAGTTGTAAGCCAGGCACCGCCCACAGTGAATGTTCCCCAGGTCGGTCCATCCATTGGTGCTGCAACTCTCCATATATCTGTATTTTGATGAAGTACCCAGCCGCATGCCCCATAATGCTCTTTTGCAACCTGGCTGCCCTGATCAGTAATCTCTTTTACCATTTGAATTAATGGTTGAACCAATTCAGGCAGATTTCCTGTTTCAGCCGGCCAATAGTTCATTTCTGTATTGATATTTGTTGTATATTTTGAATCCCAGGATGGATTCATATCATTATTCCATATACCCTGAAGATTGGCTGGCTGGGTGCCAGGTCTTGAAGAAGATATAAGGAGATACCGTCCAAACTGATAACATAAAGACGCCAGTTGAGGATCCGACTCATTGGGGAAACTTGTTAACCTTTCATTTGTTGGAAGAAAGGAGTTTTTTGTTGAAGGCAGACTTAACATAACCCTGTCAAAAAGCGATTTGTAATCTTTAACAGCAGTTTCCTTTATTGTATTATATGATTTCCCTTCGATGTTTTTCAAATAATTTTCAACCTTAGAATGATAGTCTCCGCTAACATCTTTATAATTTACAAAATTTGTAGCTGCAACAAAATACAGCGTTACAGCATTGGCGTTTTCTACAATAAGATCTATATCATCCACTCTCACTGTACCTCCTTCAGTTACGGCTTTCAATCTGGCTTCATATCTGACCTTTCCTTCAATTCCCATATAATCAGCCGATTTTCCGGTAAGTTTGAGCCCATCATTTCCAACACCATCCATTCTGAAATAATCAGTTGCATAGTTCGACATGGAATTATTTCTTTCACCCCTTAATTCAGCAGTAAATGAGATACTTCCTGGTTTATCGGCGGTAAGCCTTATTGCAATTGTCTGGTCAGGTACTGAAGCAATGACTTCCCTCGAATATGTAATACCATTTACTTTATACTGAACTGAAGTAATACCGGTACTTAAATCGAGCCATCGTTTATAGTCTATAACTTCTTTTTCGTTTTTAAAAGTCAGAATAAGGTTTGCAAATCCCTGATATTTTTGCTGTTCAACAGGGTATCCCATGAGGTATCTTCCAAACAACTTATGAGCTTTTATTGGATTTCCTTCAAAAATGTCTCTTTGTATTTCGGGTAATACATTGTAACCACCTTTTACCACTGTAGAGTATGGACCTCCGGACCAGTATGTGTCTTCATTCAGTTGAATCCTTTCTTCACCGTTTTTTCCAAATACCATTGCCCCAAGTCGTCCATTTCCAACAGGGAGAGCCTCCTCCCATACTGATGCCGGTGATTTGTACCACAATAACGTTGACGGATTAAAACTTTTATTATCAATTGAATTTGAAATATTTATATTCTGACAGTAACTTAATTCAAATGAAAACCAGAATACCAGAGATAAAATACATACAGTTTTTTTCATGCCAGAGAGAATTTTTGTAAGGGAATAACAATTTAATAAAAGACGGCAGAATTCAAGTTTAAGATATTGGTTTTCATGTATAAACAAGAAAGGGAGGGCTCAATTTGTGAACCCTCACCAAACTTATCTACCCAATATTAACCTACTTACCTCTTGTATAGTTAGATTAAAGTCTATGAATAAGATATTCTAATGAACTCCTGTCCTTGTATCCCACCACATCTGTGTTCCCCAGAAAATGTCGGTTTCAACGACAGAAGTTGGGAAATTCTTGTTTAACGATTTTTCCTCATCAGCATAAGCCAGCCTGAACGGCTGCCTGTTATGAGTAGCTGCATAGTTTTTCGATACATTGTTCATAAGAGGCACATCTGTTCTTCTGGATTCTGCCCAGGCTTCTTCACTCTGTTTGAAAAGGCAGATCCATTTTTGCAGATAAATTTTCTGAAGCTTGGTTGTTGTCCCATTATTCCATCCTGATTCAGGACCTGCCAGGTAGGTGGCAATCGCAGCACCTCCAATACCATTTTCTGACATAGAAAGAGTTACAGCATTTTCATAAGCAGCCTGAGCATCACCTATAACACCCAGTTTCTGGAAAGCTTCAGCTTTAATAAAACTAACTTCAGCCGCATTCATAAAAGGAGAAAATCCTTTAGGGTCGTTGGCAAATCTAATACCAATACCTGATACATTATTTCCGTTATTTGTTGTATCACTTAGCTGAGTTGGACCAAATTTATAACCACCATAAACTCCCCACTTGTTAGTTCGTGCGTAAACTGGAAGACGAGGATCTGCATATGTTTTAAGTGTACTTACAAGAACATCATTCATCCTGTACTGATCGGTATATACTCCAGTTGTTGTTCCAAGACGCTGATACCAATATTCAATATCAGGAACAACACCAGGAAAATAGAGGTAGGCATTATCAGTATTAGCTGTAATGACAGGGTAAGATACCGGGTCACCAAGAATTTCATTTATGACACCTGTTGCAGTAGTTGGGTCTATTGAAGACATGCGGATCGCAACTCTCAAGCGGACTGAATTACAGAATTTTTGCCATTTTGTAACGTCACCTTTAAAAAGAAGGTCGCCAGGCCCCATAGCCCCTGTAGGATTTGTCTTGAAAATATCGGCAGCCTCTTTCAGTTCTGCAAGGATTGAATTATATACATCGGGCTGAGAATCATACTTCGGGTACAAAATTGCTTTGCTACCAAGTTGAAAAGCTTCAGAATATGGTATACTTCCCCACATATCTGTGGTTTGTTGACCAGCATAGGCTTTCATTGTCAATGCAGCTGCATAGATGCTCTGGTTACCTTCCTTATTTGCAACATTTTTTGCATCAACAAGGTAGGTCATTCCAGTATACATGCCACGCCACATACTGTTATTAATATCAACACGATATTCATAGTCGCCAGCTCCGATTGCTGCAAGATGTCCTGAATAGGAACCAGTATAATAGATATCAAGGCGTTCGCTGAACAGTGTACCTGCAATAGAAAGAATTCCACGTCCGAGAACATTACTGGCGGGAACTACCTCAGCTGCGTTAGGATTCTTGTTTATATCATTAAATTCTTTGGTACACCCATTAAAGATGATGAATAAACATGTTAACATAATTGCATTTTGAATTGATATTTTTTTCATATCCATAGTCTTATTTATATTATAATTTCTATCTGAAATCCTTTTTTTTATTAAAATTATTTAAAAGCTGACAGATATTTTAAAACCATAGTTTCTTGTCGTAGGTATCTGGAAGTTTTCAAAACCAACACCGGCTTCTCCACCACCTAAACCAACTTCAGGATCTATCCCAAGTTCGTCAGTGCTTTTATCACGATAAAGCAGAGCCAGGTTTCTCCCTACAAATGAAAGATTAAGTCTCTGAATCCATGGAATATTCTTTACGTTGAAGTCATAACCAATAACAACCTCCCTGAGTTTGACATATGTTCCATCAAGAATAGAATACTCATGGTTATTCCACATCCATGAACCACCATAATAATCCTGCGCGGATACACGGATATCATTTACTGTACCATCTTCTTTTACACCATCAACGATAAGACCATTCTCTCTTACATGATTGGCAGTGGTTATTGTATAAGTTCCTGTTGGATATGCATGCCATGCGCTGCAACTGAAAAATTTGCCGCCTTTTCTCATGTCAACGAGGAAACTCAGGTTGAAGTTTTTATACCTGAAAGAGTTCGTGATACCACCGGTCCAGTCTGGGTTAACGTTGCCCAGATTTTTACCAACGTTGGTAGTCAAAGGAATACCATCACTTCCAACAACAATTTTCCCATTTGCATTTCTCACAAACGGAAGGCCCCATATAACTCCCCACGGCTGTCCAGGGATTCCAAGAGTTGTTGCTCCACCAAAACCTGCAGATATTCTGTAAGACTTCAAATCACCGTATAGTTTATTAACCATGTTCTTATTCTTAGCCCAGTTAAGTGTAACATCCCATGAAAGACCAGAAGGATTGTCAAGAACCTTTGCGGAGAACATTGTTTCAACACCACTGTTTTCGATTTCCCCTGCGTTCAGTTTCATTGCAGAATATCCGGTTGTTGTAGATGTTGCAACAGATAATATCTGATTTACAGTTGTCTGATCGTAATAGGTCACATCCAGCGAAACTCTGTCTTTAAGGAACCTCAATTCCGTTCCTACTTCATATGATCTGGTCTCCTCAGGTTTCAGATCAGTAGGAGGCATTGTACCTGTCGGACTAAATAAGGCAATTGAATTAAAGGTACTGGCAGAATATGTTCTGCTTAACTGATATGGACTTGTATCGCCACCGACTTTGGCCCAGCTTCCTCTGATTTTGGCATATGAAAGAAAATTTGATTTGATCTTAAATGCATCAGTAATTCCAAATCCAAGGCTCACAGATGGATAAAAATATGATCTGTTGCTTGCAGGAAGGGTCGAACTCCAGTCATTACGGCCTGTAACACCAAGGAAGAGATAGTCTTTGTATGATGCATTCGCAGCAGCATAAACACTATTTGTTCTTTTATGGCTGTCAGACATGCTGGTACCAGGATTACCCTTTACATTAGAAATCGTGTAAAGGTCCGGAACAGTAAGGTCGCTTGCAGATAATCCCATTAGATGATATGTATAATCTCTGTAATTAGCTCCAACAAGACCATCGACCCTGATATCGCCAAACTGCTTGTCTGCCTTCAGAATACCATCGAGATTGGTTTCTTTATTGAATATTTCCGTAAGGGTGAACTGTCCACCTCTTCCTCTATTTATATTTCCCTGGGTTCCGGCCTGAGTAATAGTATTTCTTCTTTCAGTATAAAAGTCGACTCCACCGCGCGCCATAGCAGAAAGCCAACTGGTTAATTTATAAGTAGCATTTAAGTTACCGTAACCTCTTTCCCTGTCCAGTCCTTTTAAATTCCGCAGATTATAATATGGATTATCTGCTCCGACCCACATATAATCTTTATTCCCCTCTTTATTAAAAAGATCTTTTACATATTTCGTATCATATTCCCTTTCAGTCCATGCAAAATCGACTCCAGCTCCGGAATAACCATTATTTGGTAAATTATCGCTTTTCTTTATGAGGTAAGTAAGATTGGCAACAACAGTAAGTTTGTCTGTAGGGGTCAGAGTAATACTTGTATTTACAGTATTCTGGGTCTGATCAGTGTTATCAACAATACCTGATGTGTTTTCATTTGTAAAACTCAACCTTCCGGAAGCTTTAGCAGAGTTAGCAGTAAATGCTATGCTATTTTCAGTTGTCATTCCTGTCCGGAAGAAGTCTTTGTAGTTATTTGGCCTTGATATCCAAGGACTGTCTTTCCCAGTCGACCACTGGTCAAGTTTCAGACCTGCGTCAAGCCGGGGACCCCAGTTGATTGGATTAGCATCGTTTACACCTCCGCCATTCCCATCTACATAGTTATATGAAAACTGTTTGGCATACTGATTATACGTGAGAGTTGAACCAGGGTTATTTGCCAGATATTTTTTATAAATATACTCTTCTCCATCCCATCCACCACCATACTCATTTTGAAATTTTGGGAAATAGGATGGCTGGTTAAATACAATCGATGAGTTAATATCCACACCAAGTTTACGACCTTCTTTAGCTCCTTTCTTTGTTGTAATAAGTATAACCCCGTGAGTAGCACGGCTTCCATACAAGGCAGCTGCGTTCGCACCCTTAAGAACTGTCATGCTTTCAATATTATTTGGATCGATGTCGGATGCTGTATTTCCCCAGTCAATACCACCGCTGCCATCAAGATTTGTAGCAGTATTATCGATCGGAGTTCCATCTACAACAAAAAGAGGGGAGTTGCCGCTGAAAGATGAATTACCCCTGATTATAATCCTTGATGAAGAACCAACAGTACTACCACCGCTTGTAACCTGAATACCGGCAACTTTACCAGACATTGTATTAATAATATTATTATCTTTGGCTTCACTTAAAGAAGTGTTGTTAAGTTCCTGAACTGCGTAACCCAGTGTCTTTTTCTCACGGGTAATGCCCAAAGCAGTAACAACAACTTCTCCAAGTGCTTTTGTGTCGCTAATCATGGTTAAATTTATAACGGATTGGTTACCTACAACCATTTCGGTGGTTTTCATTCCAACAAATGCAAATGTAAGTGTGGATTCATTTGATGGAACTTTAATAGAATACTTTCCGGCCAGATCAGTACTGATACCAATAGCCGTGCCTTTTACAGTAACTGAAACTCCAGGCATAGGATTTCCTTCTGAATCAGTTACAGTTCCTGAGACCGTGATGTTCTGTTGTGCACCAGTAGAAGAAATACCAGCATAAGAAGCCGGGATAGTAACAACAACGGACATCAATAGTACCATAGCAAAGGTCTTCATAGACTTCTTAGAAAGAAGATGTATGAATACCAAGAAAAATGAGTTACGTTTTTGTTTCATAGTTTTTAGGATTTATTTCAGAATATTTATCTTATATATAAAAAAGGTGAAGCTTATCAGGCTTTCCAGAATTAAATATGTTCAGATAGGCAAATGTAATTAGGAAATTATTATAACACATATTTACTTTTATTATTATTTCAGATCAATAATTGTACAACTGGATCCATTCTCTGTTTATAATTTTAATATCTAAATGCATTAGCCTTTAAATAATTAATTACTCAATTCGAAGTTTAAAACCTTGTTAAGAACCAGAGTCAGAGCACCCATTATAGTGGCATTCTCGTGAAAGGTAACAGGTTGTATACTGATATCTGCTTTCGTTCTCATAAGTTTACCTTCCATCCTACTTAATAGCGTGTCAAAGAAAATATCACCGTTAAATGATACACCTCCACCAATAAGAATTTTACCAGGATCAAGAAGAAGTACAAGGTTTCTAATCCCGGTACACAAGTAGTTAATGGCAGTCTCCAATATTTCCATGGATACCTTATCGCCCAACCTTGCAGCATCAGCTACCATCTTAGCATCAATTTTCCTGATGTCGTTATTACAAAGCTCAGTAAGAATACTACTTTCCCGTACTCTCTCACATGCCAGATCAGCAATACGTCTACCTGATGCGAGTGCTTCTAAACAACCTTTCTGTCCGCAGTCACATACTAGGTCAGAATCAGGATTTATTGTCATATGACCGAACTCCCCAGAATGACCAAAGGATCCAGATGTAGTCTCGCCATTTACGACGATTCCTGCAGCAATGCCGTAACCAACATTGATTACTATGAAATTATCGCATTTTTTGCCAACACCGTATCCAATCTCACCGAGAGCCATCAAACGGGTTGAATTATCAAGGTAGATCGGAATAGTCAGATCCCTTGACAGGTCGTCATGGAAATTAACATTTTCCCATTGAAAATCAGGAGAGAAGTTGATCCTCCGTTTATTTTTGTCAATTAAACCCGCAACTCCTATTCCAATTCCTATAATATGACTCGGGTTAATTCCTTGTCGATTTGTAAGCCGTTTAATAAGGTCTGTTAATTTCAATACGACACTATCATATCCATTTTCTTTCTCTGTAAGCAATTGAACTTCATACATGATCTCTGCATTCAGATTAGCAAGAACAGCTCTTATATATGTCGCACCAACATCTATCCCGATTATATACTTTTCGGAACCATTAAATTCAAAAATTACAGGTGGTCTTCCACCATTGGACTGTCCAAGACCTGAATATCTTACTAAGCCTTCATCATCAATCAGCTGCTTTACCAATCTAAAAACAGATGGCGCTGTAAGATCAGTCATTTTAGTGATTTCTCCTATAGAAATATTCTTCTTCTCACGGATAAGTTTGAGCACTTTGCTCATATTTAACCTATTCATCACTTTTGAGTCAATCCTTGAGAAATCCTGAGCCATATTATAAACTTTATAATATAATATTACAATTATAAAAATAAATATTATAAACTAGATATAACAATATAATTTATTTTAATTTTTATTAGTTTTAAATTAAGTAAATCTAATTAGTTATTAACCATAATATCAAGTTCTATTTAGGTTTGAAAGATTTTTTTAGAATGTTTCTAAATTATTAAAAGATATTAAATACATAGTAATTTTTATTGCAAAATCTGTCGTGTATTGCTTTTTGCAATTAATTTTTTAAAACTTTTACAATTTCAATTATTAAGTCACATCATGATTCATCAATCATCAATAAAATAATAGCTGATATTGAAATAGAATTTTAATGTTGCATTTTCACATTTCAGTCTCTTGTGCTTAAGGTAAATCCATTGGTCTTGATCAAATTTGGCCGGAGCTCATGCCCACAAAAAGTCTGAATTAAGTAGGGTCTGCTGTTAAACTCAGACTGTGTATTTAATTTCAACTTGATTAGAATTAAACATTTCTTTAATACTTATTAGTTGCTTGCGATTTTCCTCTGCCAGATGTGATAATAAAATTTTTATCTCAGGCATTGATAAGCTCGCAAGTATCTTAAAGATTAGAGACGGGAGTGCCGCCCCGGCCAACTTGACCAGGTTCAGCACCAGGATAATGCTGGCAATCCACGATTCGCTTGTTCCTCTAAGCCTTGCTTTGACACGGTTTAACACGTATGCTGTTTTAGCCTGTCCAAACTTGCCTTCTATTGGATTACGCTCTCCCGGACTTACGTGTTTCTGCACTGCCGATGGCCTTCCAAGGGGCTTAGCCAGAAGCATTATTCCTTTCTCTTTTAATGCTCTGACTTCTCCCTTGCATCGGATAGCAGATCCAAGTCAGTTGGATAGGCGATATCTTGTGGACAGGCAGTTGCATCGAAGATGATTTTACCTTTGTTTTTAACTTCAGATTGATCAGGAAAATTGTTAAAATCTATTGGTTCATTATCGCTTTTTTCAGATGCTAAACTACTCTGAGAAGTAAGATTAACCTTTAGTTCAGCTATTTTTTCGTTGATAGAATTTAAGCAATCTATTCCCAGTCGCTTACGGAAATCAACAAACAATGATGCATCAAAAGGTGGTTCATTTGTGAAGCTTGAATAGCCCAGAAAATACTGCATATAAATGTTTTCAGCCATCTGATCCACAGCCTCTCTATCGTCAAGATTACACATGTGTTTAATAATCAGAGAACCTATTACGATTCTGGGATTTAAAGGGGGACGACCAGTACTGCTAACATTAACATTTTTGAGGTAAAGTGAACAAATTTCATCCCAGGGAATCAGCCCGGCCAAAATAACCCACCTGTTTTTAGGGTTAAGTTCTCTTTCAAACGGACTCTTAAAAGCATTCATAGTAAGTTGATTTGGACTGATGTAAGTGGGAGCAGGTGCATGCTTTCTTTTTGCTTTTCTCATATATCTTTGCACTTATTATCCCAAATATCGTTATAATTATCACAAAATCATATTAATGGAAGTTATTCAGCAGACCCTAAGTACTTGTTTTTTAGTTATATATGAAAAATGTAATTCGACCGCCTTAATGTAGTCAACACTACCGGCTTTTACAGCCAGAGACCTGATCTCATTTATAGAAAGAAATTTTAAGCACCCTTTTATTATTAGTTATTTGTTTTACAATAACTTGGCAATCTTTGATCAGAAAAGGATTACTCCTTCTGTATATTAAAATTCCCTACAGGCCATTGCCATGATTCTTTAACGACTGCTGTTTGCTTAAATTCCTTCCCATTACATTTCAGGACAATTGAATAGTTGCCGGTTTGAATATTTCTGAATGGAAATTCAGCTTTCCCGAATCCGGATTCTTTTATTTGAAATGACTTCAAGAGACTATCAGCTTGGTTCCTTATTTCGATTGTTGGCAGTACCAGTTGCTTTTTCTTTTGCGCAATAATTTGATCTGGATTTACATAATAGTATATTTCGAAAGCTCCAGGTTCATTTGGAGTAAAAAGATGGGTATTGCCCATCAATCGGCGGTTTCCCAGCATTGCTGCTTCAGAATAATTTCTTAAAGGTTTTGACTTTACAGGTAATAGAACAGCAGGAGCTGAAAAAGTTGTATCGCTTATGTATTTTAACGGCAAAATATTGGTGATATAAACCCCACGACCATAAGTTGCAACAATCAGGTCATTTTCGCGTGGTTGTATTGCAATGTCCTTCACCGGAACTGCCGGAATTTGCTCAAATTTAACCCATACCTTTCCTCCGTTAACGGTAACAAACAGGCCACCGTCGGTTCCAGCGAAAATAAGGTTTTTGTTATCAGGATCTTCAGTTATAACATTTACAGGCTGTTGCGGAAGATTTCCTGTAATTTTTGTCCAGGTTTTTCCGTTGTCGGATGTTTTAAAAATCAAACTTCTGAAATCATCTTTAGAATAACCCGACAAGCTGACAAATGCTGTAGCCTTATCATGTACCGAAGCTACAACACGCGTGGTCCAGAAACCTGCAGGGCATCCAGCTAATATAATTGCCGGCGTGCAGTCGATCCATGATGCACCATTATCAAGAGTACATTGCACTTTCCCATCATCAGTGCCAGCCCACAGAATTCCTGGTTTTAGGGGCGATTCATCGAAAGTAGTGATGGTACAGTATTTAATATGCCCTCGTCCGTTCTGCTTTACAGGATCGTTGGTTGTAAGGTCGGGACTGATCTCTTCCCATGTTTTGCCCTGGTTTACTGAGCGAAGCATCATTTGCGCAGCGGTATAGATAATGGATGAATTGTGCGGTGAAAGCAAAAGCGGAGTTGCCCATGTATAGCGATAAACCGGCTTATCTTTTGCTGCCACAGGCATTATTGATGTTGCCTTTCCTGTCCATGCATCCAATACAAGCTGCTGTCCGAATTGTCCGGTAGAATAAATCCAGCGACCCGTTTCCTTATCCGCTTTGCAGTACATGCCATCGCCGGATCCAACTACGGTCCATTCCTCGGGACCAATTTCGCCAGCCCATCCGTTTGACGGACCTCTCCATACATCGTGGTCCTGCAATCCGATATATATATTGTAAGGTGTCAGAAAATCATACCCTACAGAATAAATTTCCTCAATGGGGATCTGGTAAAAATGGCGGGTTGATTTTCCTGCATCGAATGTTTCGAAAATACCACCATCACTTCCCAGTAACATATGATTGCCATCTTTGGGATCAAACCACATTGTACGATGGTCACCAAACATTGCCTGAAGATAATGCGTGGTGTCACCTTCGAAGCCAGTCCAGGTTTTACCTTCATCAAACGAAATATGCATGCCATCGCTTAGTACCCAGACATTATCAGGATTTTGAGGATTGCAGAAAATCTGGTTAAATGAATATGCAGCTTTGGTACTTACGTTATATTTATCATCATTCATTTTTAACCAGGATTGGCCCCCATTTAACGAACGATATACTTCACCGCCTTTAAGCTGATCATAATAGTTGTCGCGTGAAGTATTCATCATTCCTTCGGTTTTGAGTGCCTTAGTCGGGTCTTTGGGATTGAGGTTTTCAACCACAGCGTACACTATTTCAGGATTACTCTTACTTATAGCCAGTCCAATTCTGCCCAACTCACCCTCCGGAAGTCCGTTCAAAGATTTGATCCAGTTTTTCCCGCCATCAACTGTTTTGAAGACAGCACTTTTTTTACCACCTGCTTCGAAATGCCAGGGATATCGTGTTTTTTCGTATGCGGATGCGTATAGAACCTTTGAATCAGACGGATCCATTACCATATCGATTACACCAGTTTTATCATCGGTATAAAGAACCTTTACCCAGGTTTGTCCGCCATCTGTTGTTTTAAAGACACCTCGTTCAGAATTAGTCGAGTATAGATGGCCCATTACGGCAACATAAACAATATCAGCATTTAAGGGATCAATTATTATTTTAGAAATATGATGTGAATCTTTTAAACCCATATTAGTATAGGTTTCGCCTCCATCTGCAGATTTATAAATTCCATTTCCGGCATAAGAAGAACGTGTATTATAGGATTCGCCTGTTCCTACCCAGACAATGTCCGGATTTGAAGGAGCCACAGCAATTGCTCCGATAGTTGTCACACCATATTTTTCAAATACCGGGTAAAATGTGGTACCATTATTTACAGTTTTCCAGACCCCTCCGTTCCTCCCCGAAACGAAAAAGGTGTACTTGTATTTTTCACCGGGATTTTCTGGTACGGCTATGGCTGAGACCCATGCTCCGGCACGATAGGCGCCAAGGTTCCTAAACTTGAATTCATTTAGATTCGATGATGTCAAAGTTGGTTGAGCAAATAACCCTTGACAAAATACGACTAGAAGAGCAGTGCAATAGAGGAACAAATTTCTTTTCATTATAGTGGTTATTGAGATGTGGAAAGAAAAAGGCCGCTTCATCGCTTTCGGAATGAAGCGGCCAGGTGTTTGGTTTCAGAAAGAACGGCTAATTATTTAGTTCTCCATGAAAACGATTTCATGTCCCATGATGTACCCTTATTAAACCAGTCGGGTTGACCTAAGGCTTTAATAGAGGGGTTCTTTTCAACCTCATCAAGAGGGTATGGGAATCTCCTTGGGAATGTGATATTATTTTCAACATTCATAATGGCATAGGCGAAATTAAGCTTTGGATATCCTGTCCTGATAAAATCAAAGTAAGATTCCATTGTCTTATAAATGTTTGCAATATATTTCTGACCGATAATAAGCTCCTGTGCTGCTTCCTCCGAAGTTGGCATAGTTAGTGAAGGCTGATCAAGATAAGTTGTTATTGAAGCATCGGGTACTCCCATATTCTCCATATCAGCTCTGATACCTGCTTTCATTGCCATTTCAGCGTCGGTCCACTGGGTTTTCAAAGCGTATGCTTCTGCTTTAAGGAACTGTGTCTCGGAATAAACCATTACCATATCGGGATATGTTTTAACCGCAAATGACGCCTGATATCTGCTTGGCCTACTTCCCGGACTAGTTATAGCACCTGCTTTAAGTCCAACGAACACAGTTGGATCTGCCTCAGAGCCCGTAAACATGACATACCTTCTGGGATCATTGAATGAGTTCATGAAGTCAATAAGCCAGTTGGTAGGCGTCTGGCCTTCACCTGAATAGTCATATACCCAGTCGTTATAAAACCAGCTTGCATTAGACAGATCATCAAGGTGTTTCCATTCGCAGACATCATCATTTGAGGTCATACCATTTGCAAGATATGACAACACCAGATCAGCCTGTCCCGTCTTTGTTTTACCGGTTGCATAGATGAGACGCATGGCCTGCCTTGCTTTTATAGAATAGGCCAGTTTTGTCCATTTGGCAAAATCTCCGCCCATCATATAGTCATCACTGGCTTGCGGGATTCTTGACCCTGGATCAGCATCAGTAAAAAGTGTTATTGACTCATCGAGAAGTGCGTTCGCATGTGAATAGATCTCTTCCTGTGATACAACAGCAGGATGGAAGAATTCTCCACCTTTCATTGCCTCAGCCAGAGGAGCTTTATCGTAAACATCAGCAATATAAAACCAGTGCCACGCCGCAATTACAGCTGCAATTCCCTGGTAACGTTTGTTACCATTGGCTTTGGCTTTTTCGTAAAGCTGAACAGCATGCTTCAGCGAACCATTGTAGGTACCCCAAATATCATTGCCAAAGCCTGCTGCAATGTTGAATGATGCAGGGGTTGAGGCTTCAATAGCATACCATAACTGCCAGTCACTCAGACCTCCGTACCAGGGGAAGTGTTTAACAGAAGTTGAAGCCCACTCAGCCTCAACACCAATCAGCATTATGTTTTCAGTTATTTCTGGTCCACTAGTGATACTATTAGGATCAGTGTTAACATCGATCCATTTTTTGCAGCTTGCTGACATTAAAACTGTCACAAGCAAAACAATGAAGTATATTAATATCTTTTTCATATTACAAATTGTTAAAAGGTTGCAGTAATAGTAAATGAATACGTCTTAATAGCCGGGAAGCTATAGGTGAAGTATGCATTACCGTTGTCAATACCATTGGTGTTGGTCTCAGTATCAGGGCCTTCAAAACCTTTTTTGAATTTTCTCCAGAGGTTTCTGCCATTAAATGAAAGTTTCAGTCCTTGCATAAATACTTTGCCTGCAAACTCTTTTGGAAGATCATAAGAGACCATTACTTCTCTAAGTTTAATGTAGTCTTTTGGCACAAGGTGTGCCTCAGTGACCTGCTGACATACAGTCTGCCAGTATAGACTGTATGATGTCGGTACCGGCGTTTCGCTGGTAACGACCACTTTATTGGTTCCTGCATCATAATGACCCATTACACCATCGAAAGTGATCAGGTTGTTTTCAGGTCTGTTTGTCTGATGAGCGGCCCTGCCATACCATGTCATGTAAAAATCATCCTGGCTGTACATAAGGCCTCCCTTAAGTACGTCAATCTGCGCCATCAGTGAAAAACCTTTGTATCTGAAAGTATTACGAAGGCTGCCTATCCAGTCGGGAGAGATCTTGCCAAGAATAAGATTCTTGCTGTTATCAGTCTGTGGTCTGCCATAGCCATCGCCAGGGGTGTCATCGAGTACAAGCCTGCCTTTATTGTCGCGAAGAAATCCGGCACCATAAATTACCGGGAAAGATTGACCTACAATAGCTGTTCCGGATGATCCTACATCGATGGGTTCATCATTAGCGCCAAGTTTGTCAACCATTGAGTTATCTTTTGACCAGTTAATGATGATATCCCATGAGAAATTGGATCTCTTAATTGGGGTCCCATACATACTAAGTTCAAATCCTTTATGGGTTATCCCCCCAATATTAATATAACCACCTGTATAACCGGTAGAAGGGAGAAGCTGTTCCCATATAATCTGGTTTTTACTCCAGTTATGATAGTAAGCCATGTCAACACCTAACCTGTCCTGGAAAAACTTCAGTTCTGTGCCAAGCTCTATTTCACTCTTAAACTCATTGGTAAGCAGCGGATTTGGATACGTTGATGACTCCAGGTAGCTCATTTGTCCGTTAAAAGGCCATTTAACACCAAGTCCTCCAGCAGTGGCCAATACATTGTTTGTTACATATGCTCCTGCAGGCGCACCGACTTTTGCATAGCTGGCCCTGAGTTTACCAAATGAAAGAATTTCTTTATTCTTAATAAGTTCACTGAAAACAAAACCTAAACTATGACTTGGGTAGAAGTAACCGTTTGTTATACTTGATGCCTTATCATATCTGCCAGTTATGGTATAATAAAGCATGCTCTTATAAGCTATCCGTCCTTCACCATAAAAAGAATATGATCTGAACTTACCGATATTTGCAGAAGCAGTATAGCCGGCAACGTTGGCTGTGTTGTAAATTTCCGGTATAATAAGTCCGGTTCCATTGAAAGTTGAACCCCTCCAGTTGTTATCAACTATGTTATTACCAACCATGGCTGTCACATTGAAATCTCCGAATTTTTTGTCGAAGGTTAACATTTCGTTGGACTCTATATCGCGGCTAAAACTCTCACTGGTGTTATAATAGCCTTCAGTTACCTGAATACCACCCTTATCAAAGTGACTATTGTTGTTTGCACTTGTGGTGCTAACTCCTGTTACAGTTCTGAATTTCAGTGAAGGAAGGATTACATATTCAAGTGATACTGTGCCTGCAAGACGGTCGCGATTAAACTCATTTCCGGAAGCTTGAAGTACCCAGAGATATGGATCTCTTCCTCCGCCTCTGAAAAGGCGAAGATTACCTGCAGCATCGCGCATAGGATACGGGTTCCAGGTATTTGGGGAATTAAGAAATGTATTCATGAATGAGCTGTTATCAGCGTTTTCAAGCAGTCGTGTTCCTTCCTGCTTTGTATACATAATGTTCGAAGAAACCGTTAATTTTGAAGTGAACTTGAAAGTAGTGTTTGCGTTTACTGAATTCCTGTTAAAAGTCAATGGATCAAGAACTCCCTGATTATTAAGGTTTCCGTAACTCACAAAATATGAAGCCTTCGAATTACCGCCTGTAATGCTTAAATTCTCTTCTGAAGTATAGCCCGTATTAAATATCTTCCATCTGTCATAATATTTAGCACCGGGAACATCAGCGATTTTTGGTCCGAAGCTTTGGTTTGTCTTTGAAGTTTCTCCATCAATATATTTCCAATTAGTTCCATCCCATACCCCTTGTGACCAGGTTTTATCAGTAGGTATCTCGTAAATCTTGTCAAAGCTTGAAGTGTGAGAAAATGTCACCATTGGTTTTGAGTCTAAAGTCCCGGATTTAAGGGTGATAAGAACAACACCGTTTGCAGCGCTGCTGCCATATAGAGCCGATGCAGCAGCTCCTTTAAGAACGCTAAGACTCTCTATTGAATTAGGGTCTATATCTGCAAAGCCCGATGATGAATTAGTGTTGGCAGCGTCAAAGGGAATACCATTAACAACAAAAAGTGGCTGGTTATTCCCGGTAATCGAAGATCCACCCCGGATGACAATTCTGGTACCACTCCCAGGCTGACTCGAAACAGATGAAATCTGAACACCGGCAACCTTACCGCTTAAGACATCAACGAAGTTATTTGCCTTAACAGCAACGATCTCGCTGGCATCAACTTTTGCAGTTGCATATCCAAGAGCCTTTTTTTCGCTCCTTATTCCAAGAGCGGTAACCACTACCTCATCCATAAGCCGGGTTTCCAATTCAAGGGATACATCCACAACTGTTCGCCCGGCAATCTCAACTTCTGTCTTTTTCATTCCCACAAAACTGAAAATAAGTGTGGTAGACTTTGCCGGAGTGACAAGTGAATAATTGCCACTGGCATCTGTCAGGGCACCAACTGATGTACCTTTAACGCTGACAGTTACTCCTGGGACAGGCAGGCCGTCTGACGAGCCAATAACCTTACCCTTTACCTGCACTGTCTGTGAAAACCCAACTGAAGAGGTGATCATGATCAGTGCTAAAAGCATTAAAATCTTTCTCATAGATGGTTGTTATTAAATTAGTATTTAGGGATTAGTAAAAATCATTAGTATTAAAATAATAATTCTCATAGTGTAATTATAATAAATTTATTTTTAACTATTCAGAATAAAGATGACTTATATCATATTTCTAAATTATTTTTTACTATTTAGCAACTATTGTATGTATTCAATCCAGACATTCAATAGAAGTGACTATTAACAAGGGTACAACGGTAATAAATTGTCAGATCTGCGAGCTGAAGTCAAGGTTGACATTGTCATTAAATTTGTTTTTAATGTATAAAAGGATATTTTTAAATGATAAACGAACAGGAATATAAAATAGATATTAAATGATTGCAAGTTCAAATTTACCCACTAAGAAATGCTGCAATACAGCGAAATTAACAACCACAACCTTGTTAAGATTTATAATGAATATTATTCCGGAGAAGAAATTTGTAAAAACAAAATTATTCTCCAAAATATTTCGCACTTTTGTGATATGCAGCTCACAATTATAGTTAACACATTTGATATGCCATGGGTTTTCATCCCTGGGCTTAAATAGTCTTTCCCTCCAATTGTTCGAATATTTTCTTTCTTTACAAATAAACAAATTTCTTAACATGCGTAAAATAATTGTATTGGGTGCCGGCCTTGTAGGCAGCGCTATAGCAATAGATCTGGCCCAAAACCATAGTGTAACCCTCTCTGATTTAGACAAAAGGGTATTAAATAATATTAAACAAAAACATGACTCTTTAAATACTAAAGTGTTGGATGTTACCACAGAATCAGAATTACAAAAAACAATTAAACAGTACGATCTGGTTATTTGTGCCGTGCCCGGATTTTTAGGATTTAATACCTTGAAAAGTATAATTTCCACAGGAATGAACGTAATCGATATCTCTTTTTTCCCTGAAAACTCATTGACTCTTGACGCTCTCGCCAAGGAAAAAAATGTAACCGCAATCGTTGACTGTGGAGTGGCTCCTGGATTGGATAATTTAATATTGGGACGCTATAATGAGAAGATGAAACTAAGTCATTTTGAATGTTTGGTAGGAGGACTTCCAAAAGAAAGGAAATGGCCTTTTTGTTATAAAGCACCTTTCTCTCCAATTGATGTCCTCGAGGAATATACCCGACCTGCCCGGTATGTGGAACATGGAAAAATAGTTGTTCGTGAACCTTTAACCGATTGTGAATATGTGGATTTTGAAAAGGTTGGTACTTTAGAATCATTTAATTCTGACGGATTGAGGTCGATAATCTATACGATGAGTCATGTTGGCAATATGAAAGAAAAAACCCTGCGCTATCCCGGACATGCAGAATATGTCAGAGTTTTAAAAGAGTCCGGGTTCTTCAGCAAAGAAGAAGTTATAGTTAACGGGACAGCGATATCACCCTTGGATTTTACCAGTAAAATCCTGATTAATAACTGGAAATCAGAAGAAACAGAAAAAGAGTTTACGGTAATGAGAGTTACTCTGAATGGGGAAGATGAAAGAGCACAAATAGAGGAGGTTGTGTACAATTTGTATGATGAATATTGTGTTGATACAAACACATCATCCATGGCCAGGACAACCGGTTATACTGCAGCAGCTGCAGCCAATATGTATCTGGACGGATTATTCACAGAAAAGGGTGTTTTTCCACCGGAATTGATTGGAAAACATGAAATCTGCTTTGATTATATCCTGAAATATCTTGGAGACAGAAATATTCATTTTATCAAGAGTTTGAGAACTATCTGACAAATAAACCTGTTAACAAGCTTTATTACTTTTTGGAGTCTTCGGGGGCCACGTCCACACTTTTCTCAAAACACAAGGTTTTTGAGAAAAGAGTGGCGGTGACTAATGTCTCAATTTGGTTCAATTCAATATTAATTCCATTTTCTCATATGGTACAGGATATGCCGTAATCCATACTTCCGGTTTGAATTCTGTCACCCCATCTTTCATAACCATAACAAAAGCATCTATTTTTGCACCTTTCATTTCTTCTGTAAGCGGGAAATAATAAGTATAATCAGATTCACTTTTCCGCACAGGATATTCCCATGTATTGCTCCTGTACGACAAACTCCTGTCGGGAGCTCCTACAGGTATTCCATTCACCCTCAGGGCGGCATAAGCTCCTTCATCACCATGACGTCCATTCAAAGCCACTGCAAGGTAACTACCTTTAGGTATCTCATTCAATACAAAGCTGCTCTGGAATGCTGCCTTGGCAGCTATAACCATGTATTGACTGAATAAATCGGATGCACGCCAGTGTGTCCTGTCAACCTTTATGCCATTTGAATATCCTTCTATTTCGAAAACCCTCTCAGGAGTGCCAGGAAAGCGAACGTATCTGACGGGATTATTGCGATCCAGCGGTATAGCTATCTCTTTTCCTGCAATTACAATGATCTGTGCCCATTTTTTTAAATCAGCTGAAACCTCAATCCTGAGAGGTTCCCATGATTTAAAGGGTTGTAAACCATATTCATCTCCGACAAAAATTTTAAGACTGTCGAGTTTTGTCAGTTCCTCCATATCAAGTCTCAGAGATCCGCCATTTATACGAAAATCAACCCCAACCTTCCTGTGGCTTGGATAGAAGGATGTCTTCATGTCTCCATCAAACAAATAATGATCCCATAATCCACGGTTAACGAAGAGCTCGTGTCCAAAAAAGGCATCCCTTGCTTTCTGTACCTGTGGAATCTTTGTCGGCCCTGATCTTATAAGTGACCTGACCTCAAGTGCGTTATTATCAGCAGCAAAACAAGTCGCTTCATATAGGCTCTCGGCATCTTCAGTAACCGGAACTGAAACCATATCTCCGATTTTCCGGTGATATTTTTCCTTTAGCGCTTTTCCGGGAAATACTATTTCAACAGTCTTCCCCTTAATAAGGTCATTCATCGGTTTTCCATCAATGCTGGCCGCTTTTCCAGGACCTTTATAAGTTATTTTTTTTGTCTCACCCGGAAATGCCAGTAAGCTGATCTTTACCGGTTTCCCGGCAACATTCCTTACTACTTCATAATCACATCCTTCTATTGACGGATCTTGCTGCTTTACTGAGGTTGCCATCAACAGGCAAGAACGGAATGGCAGAACCTCAATATTGACTGTCTGCCCTTTCCTGAACCTTCCTATTACCCTTTCGACCGGATGAAACTGCCTTAGTTCTACAACAGAACCTTTCGAAAGTCCAATCTCCTCATCGAGTTTTATTGTTCTTGTAACCGGAAGCCAGCTTATATTCCTGAGGGTAATCAGCCTTGTCTTCTCATCTCCCCTTGAAACAGCTTTTTCGCCGTATTTTTCTTTCGGGAGTATAATTCCATCAACCATTATATCTCTATATCTCCTTGCAAGATTGAATATACGGGCCAGCCTGGGAAATTCATCATCCCTGAGAAGCCATGGATTTCCATAGATCTCGGGAGCCAGAATAAGATTACGGTTAAATGCCTGAAGAATAAGATCGTCCTCCCAGTAATCGAGACAAGACGAAAGGCACACACCATGGTCTTCAGTGAGACGTTTCAGTTCCGGAACAATTTCCCTCGATAATGCGCCAGCCCTGTGATGAGTGGCTGTTTGGGAATTGAGCATATGCACATCGATATAGGTTTCATCGCCACCAAGTAAAAAGGTAGTAGCCTGTTTAACCGCTTCTTCGCCAAGGTTTATCCTATGGTTTAAGAGTATAAGATTGGGACTGTATCTACGGCATTCTGTCATCATACGGATGAATGCATCCTGCTTTTCATTCCTCAGATCTCCTCCCATGGCATCGAATTTGAAAAGCTCGAAATGGTAATCGCGGCATAGGGATACCATATAATCAATCCTTTTCTCCTCCTCCTGAGGGGTGTTTCCAAACCTGTCCGGTGCATCCCAAACACCTAATCTTGTTCCGATAGCTGCGGCTTTCTCTGCAATCGGACCATATCCATGAGGGAACTGGATTTCAAACTTACTGGTCTTTCCTGAATTCGGATATTCTTCTTTATCTATATTACCTGCATCAAATGCGTAAATATCAAGCACCATTCCATATTCATCATGCAGCCATTTGAAGAAATCAAGATTGCATAAGGTCTGTTTCTCTGTGGAACCTTCACCGGTATTGTTTATCCATGAAAAATACTCTGATCTCGATGGTGTCTTTTCATCAGCACCTGGAAATATTTTCAGCTTTTGTTGAGCCGACAGCGTATTTGACAAAATTACGAGACTAATTAAGCAACAGATTAATCTTACCGGGTTTAAAGTACGCCTCATTTTATTTTGAAATTAAAGCCATTTTTACAGAAAACGGGAATATTATCAATCGTGACTTTGTAATCAAGGGTTTGTCCTCCTTTATATACTTTTCCGGTAAGAGCGTCTGTCCAGGAAGCACCAGCAGGAAGATAAACTCTCCTTGTTTTTGCCATATATTCTAGAACAGGAGCAATAAGCAAGTCAGGTCCGAACATATACTGATCTTCAGTAATGTAGCATAACTGGTCTGATGGAAAATCAAAGAACAGAGGTCTCATCATTGGTATTCCTTCCTTTGAAGCTATCTCCATATTTCTCAATATGTAAGGTTTTAATTGTTCCCGAACTTGAAGATATTTCGACATTATATTATAAGCATCTTCACCATAACTCCATACTTCATTAGGACCACCGGAGCCGACAATTGCTCCGGGAATATTTATCTTAGGAGGGCGATCGCCATGCATTCTCATTATCGGGCAGAAAGTTCCAAACTGGAACCATCTTATCATAAGATCATGAAACTGTTCCTGCGTATCTTTTGAAAAGTAAAATCCTCCTATATCAGTTGTCCACCAGGGAATTCCGCATAATGATATATTTAAACCTGCTTTTAATTGCATACGAAGAGTCTTAAAGCTACCGAAAATATCGCCAGACCATAAAACTGTTCCGAAACGCTGACTGCCAATCCATCCTGAGCGAATCAAATTGATAATATCTTTTTGTCCGGCTTGTTTTTGTCCTTCATATAATGCCTGCGCAAAATTGAAAGGATAAATGGAAGACATCTCAAGACCATTTCCTTTCAGATATCGAATATTCTCATAATCAGGCGGATCAATATCAGGTTCTGCTTCATCAAGCCAGAACATATGAATCCCATTGTCATAATAGTTTTTCTTTATCTTTTCCCACATAAATTTACGGGCGTCTGGATTTGTTACATCGACATAGTTTAGTCCACCCCTGTAAGCCATCGCCAGATTTACTCCCACTTCAGAATGTATCATATAATTCTTCCTCAACATGGTGGGGTAATTCTCACTAGCCGGTTCAACTGTTGGCCAAACGGATACTAAAAGTTTTATCCCCATTGAATCTAATACTCTCACCATCCCTTTCGGATCCGGCCAGAATTTTTGATCAAATTTCCAATCACCGGAATGAGGCCAGTGGAAATAGTCTGCGACAATTACTGATATAGGTAAATTCCGTTTCTTATATTCCCTGGCTACAGATAGAAGTTCTTCCTGGGAAGAATACCGGAGTTTTGATTGCCATAGTCCGGTGGCAAAAGCCGGCATCATTGGTGATTTACCGGTGAGATCTGAGTACCTTCGTACAAGATCTGCCGGTGATTCTTCTTCAAATATGAAATAATCAATTTGTTTTGCATAGATAGCCGAAAAACTGGTATGGGTCATTGATAAGTCTGCTCTGCCAATGGATGGATTGTTCCATATAAACCCATAGCCTTTACTGGAAAGAAGAAAAGGTATGGAGATTTGTTTATTTTTTTGAGCTAAATCCAAAACAGAACCTTTAAGGTCGAGACAATCATTCTGATATTGCCCCATTCCATATAAATGTTCATTTCTTTCTGCGTTAAAAGTCAGTTTTATTTCAAAACGATCGCTTCCCCTGCTTTTATATTGTCGTGCATAGGAGTTATCGTCATTATCATTGGCCTCTTTGAGTAATACTTCATTCTTTACGTTATAATAGGTGATCAATCCATCGATTTCACTAATCTCAGCTCTTATGTTCCCATTTGATATAATCGCTTTATCTGAAAGAATCTGGATGGAAGGCCTGACATCAGGCTGGGGCAGTATATTCCATATCTCGTCTGAAATATGAAGACTTCTTGTTGATCTGAACCTCAGAGTATTCGGACCATAAGCTTCAATCCAGAACACTTCTCCTTCATTCTCCCACACCAGGCGATTTCCTTTCTGGGAGAATAAACTCTGATCCGTTGTCTGGGCTAAACATCTTCCCGTCAATAAAGTAAGAAAGAGCAAGGCTGGGAGAATAAATATTTTCTTCATTATTAATTAAATAGTTGGTTAATAATCAGTAATCCTTTATATGACAATTTTCCTGAAAACAATTTATATTCTATTATCGTTTAATGATCTATTCCGGGCATTATTTTTCAAGGTCAATTTTAAGCTTATATGAATAAGTCTGATTTGAAGTAAAATGATCAGGAGTGGAGGCAATGACAATCCATATAGTGGAGTTTTCGGGTGTTGTCTTCAGATAAAGCTTTCCGGAAAAATGAGCAATTGAAGCAGAAGTTGCCAGAAAGAATAGAACTAAGGAACTGTAAATAAAACATGCCTTATTTATCATATTAATGTTATTTGATATGGCTCATATTGTTTCAAGAATCCGGCTTTAAATATAAATTATTTAGTTTCATAATGAAAATAAATTCTTTTAAATTTATTCGAATTTTAGCTTCTATTTTTCTATTTGATCCTGTTTTCACTTTTTGAGATGGCTTCTCTGGCAGTTCTGAGAATAGGCTCCATTGACATTTCGCGGCCTGTAGCATGTTCCATCCATAATTGCGGGAGTGTTAATCCTTCAAGACATGCTTTTTTCAATCCTGAAGACAGATGATCAGGCATGAAAGCATCATAAAGCTGGAACATTACCATGTCGCCAATGAAGTAATTGAAAAGATACATACTCCCTGTTATGAAGTGATTGTATATAGCAAGGATATGCTGATCTTTAATCCCTCCAAAGACAGGAGAGTAGTACTTATTCCAAATTTCACCGCTGATATTCAATACTGCTGACCTTAGTTCTTCAGGAGAAGCTTTGGGATGTGCATACATCCATTTCCATGTCTCAATCTCAGTTAGAGACTGACCACCGAGGTCAACCATATACCACAGCGATGCAAGAGACAGCAGATCCTTCCTTTCCTCAAAACTTTGTTGTTTGAGGCCCAGTCCTTCAGTATTTTTGAAAGCAATCATTTCAGCAATTCCTTCTGTAATCCCGCTTGTAGGCACATCTGCCAAAGTGAAATAGTCAATGTCCCTGGTTGAATAAATTCCACAGACCACATGACCAAGTTCATGCATAGAGATCCTGAAAGCTTTGAAATCCAGACCGTTTGAATTGAAAACAGTGGTCATCAGAGCAGTATCTCCCCTCATAAACGGCTGATCGGAATATCCTCCCGTAATTATCGGACGGACAATTGCATGTTGCCCGATATAACTCGCTTCGGAAACAGGGAAACCCATTTTAGTAAGAATGGAAGGGAGGTCTTTCTGAAGAGCCATAGGATTTGGATATTTTGCTCTTGTGAGTGAATCGAGCATATTCGCAGGAAAAGCAGACTGAGCCTGAAATCCGCTGTACCAGATATCAAATGGCTGCAGCGGACGCCCTAATCTCCTGGAAATTAGTTTCCCTGTCGATGCTATAACAGGGTCAGACAAGAAGTTTCTTAACAGGGTTTCAACCTCCTCCAGGGTTAGATTGGCATTATCAAAAGTTCGTTTAAGAGCCGTTGATCCCTCGGGGTATAGCTTGTCGAGAGAACTTCTGTTTTTAAATTCTGCAAGCAGACCGGCGTATCTTTTTGTACCTTCAGGTTTAAATTCAATTTCTACCTGTTTCCCTTGTTCAATTCTGTACAATTTGTTTCTCCATGGGTTCCATCTGGTTGATGAGTCCTGTATAAACTCAACCGGTATGGTTCCGGCTGTAACATGGTCAATAAGTTTGCCGGTAATTTCCTGACGTTCCAGTCCACCCTGCCGTGTATATTCTTCCTTAAGATTATCTCTTAAGCCGAAATGGCTATGAAGAGTAAGCGGTTTTGTGAAGGGGAAACTGCCGTCAGGCATACAAATATGATCCATCCTGAAAAAATATTTCCCTATGTATTTCTGAAATTCTTTGACCTCAGATTCTGCTGCAGGCTTAAAATCAGGATCCTGCCTTTCAGAATATATGTCACCCAGTCTTACCATTGCCCATTTTTCCCTGTTCCAGATTTTGGCATTTTCTCTTTTCTCATCAAGACTGTAAAAGGGAAAATTCAGCTGAATAAATAAAGCAAGTTTCTCCTTGTAAGGATTTGCAGAGGGGATACTTTTTCTGAAGAATTCATCTGCTTTAACCTCAGTGGTGTAAGTAAAACTTTCAGATTCATTAAACCTATAGCGTATTTTTGATAAGTACCCGTTCTGAACCTCAATATTAGTCTGGATCCTTTCAAAATTAGATTTCAGCTCATCCTCTTTTAAGAAATTTTCAACACAGAACTTAATAAAATCTTCATTATTCCCATCCTCTTTTCTCCAGTTTTTAGCCAGCTGCTCAGATCCTTTTAAGATTCTTTCTTTGTTCTGTTCCCCATTTTTACTAATTAATTCTTCCTTTACTTTCTTTATTGATATATCAGTAATAAACGAAATCTTTTTTACATTCAGATCCTTGCTTGTGCAACTTGCAAATATCATTGCTATCACCAGACATTTTAAGGCTAACATTGTTGACTTCATATTACATATTATTTAAGTTTACTATTGTCAGTATATTTAGTTTTTTATATTCATTTATTCCCATGGATGCAACAATACTTTTCCGCAATTTCCGGAAATCTGTAACTTAAAGGCATTTTCTACGTCGGTGAGAGGGAACTTATGAGTAATAAGTTTAGTAATCAGATTCCTGCTGCTTGCAATTGTATCCATCATTTTTTTTGTGTCGTTCAGATTCCAGTGCCAACTGCCAGTAATTGTCAATCCTTTTCTTATAAGATCATTGCTTACCATTATCTCCAGAGCTTTTGATTCACCGACAAAGGCTAACTGCCCTTTTCTGCGTGTTCCGTCAATGCATATTCTCTGGTAAATCTCTCCACCTGAACATTCAATTGATTTATCTGCTCCAATTCCTGAAGTCAATTCTCTGATAAGCTTTATACAATCGGGATCTTCAGGATTAATAACTGTTTCGGCTCCAAGTTCCACGGCAAGACCTGAACGGAATCTGTTTCTTGCAACACCAATTACCCTTGCACCAAGTGATTTACAGTTTATTATAGCTCCAAGACCAACAGGACCCAGACCAGTAATAAGAACCGTGTCAGAAGGACCAATTTTAAGCGAATTCACTGCGCCAAAACTTGCACCAAGGCCGCAACAGGCCATGCTGGATTCATCATAGCTCATCGAATCAGGAATAGGGATCAGCAGCCAGTCCTGTTTGATAATATATTGTGAGTATGTTGCTATACCACTGCGGCAAGAACAGATTTTATAAGGATCCACCACATTTTCACAATGGATATAATCTCCACTATTGCACAGATCACAAATCCCGCACGGGTATTGAGGCATAACTACAACTCTGTCACCAACCATTACTTTGCCAGGTTTTGCCACCTCAACAACTTCTCCTGCAGCTTCATGACCGAGGCACAGTGATTCAGTTCCATCCCTGTAGTGATAATATTCGGTGCACATAGGAGATGTGGATACCTTCACAACAACTATATTTTCTGCCGCCTTAGGTATCTCTTCATCAATTAATTCTACCCGTCTGTTTTCCCTGATAACAACTGTTTTCATCTGGCCTTTATCAAAATGTATTACCAATGATTGAGAGAACTTCAAATAAGATTTTCTTAAAAGAACTGGTTACTTCATATTAGCAGTAAATAACACAAAAAACATCCTTCATTACAGTAACTCTTCTTTGAATTTCAGCCTTATATTTTGTGGCATAAGTTACAAAAACTTAATTTCATGTTAATATTTAAAGGCTGAATTTATAATTATTTTATTAACTAAATTAAAATTTGCCCGCACTGATGCCCGAAAAACTTTAAAGATGGGCTATTAAAAGAGTAGTCTTTGTCGGTTTGTTTCCGCTGTGTTACTCAGAGTTGCACCCATTATTTCTTCACTCCGAGTAACAAGCAATTAAAAGGTTAATTAGGAAGAAGCAAAATTTTCTGATTGAAATAGATAACACGTTATCGATATATATTTATATATTTACAACAGGTAATTAAATAATTTAAATCACAAAATCAATTAACAATTATGAAGCATGTTTTAATTTTACTGTTGTCAGTGATACTTATATCATCATTAAATGCTCAGAATACAACGGATAAGGGTTTAAGCTCGATTTGTGCCCGATCAGTTGAAGCTCCGCTTGAATTTCTGGCATCTGACTGGACTGAAGGACGTGAGGTTGGCACAAGGGGAGAATATATGTCTGGTGACTACATTTCAAGCATTTTTAAACTAATTAATATCAAACCTCTGGGAGATATTGCATTTAAAAAGATCAGCAGAGAGGATCAATTGAAGGGGAAAAAAGCGGAATCATACCGCAGTTATTTCCAAAATTTTGATCTGCTGACAGGACCCCGGGAGGCAGAAAAAGAGCTGCATATGATTATTAAAACAAATTATTCCTCAATAAATAAAAAACTTATAAATGGTACAGATTACCTGATGTCTGATAATCCTGGATCAATGCAGATTGAAGGTCCTGTTGTTTTCCTTGGTTATGGGATTAAGAATAAGGATTTGAAATGTGATCCCTACAGTCAGCTTAATTTAAAGGGAAAAATAGTTTTCATAATCTCAGGTTTTGCAGGAATTAATGATACGCTTTCATCCAACTATAAGGCGATTAAAAATGGCGAAAAATTCTCTGTCGGGAAAATTGAAAGGGAGAAGATTGAGAATGCCCGAAAAGCAGGGGCTCTGGCAGTAATCCGGTATAATCCCTATAAAAGACTTCATCCGGAAAAAGTTTCAAACCTTCCAATGTATTATGACAATGAATTCTACGAAGGCGATAAAAAGCAGGATGACTTTTATTTAAAAGAAATTGCTCTCCCCAATTGGGACAATAAGGAAGAAATCCCCCTGATACAGATAAGTAAAGCAATGGTAGAGTCATTACTGGAAGACTATAACAAGACTCTTACTCCCATGCTGAAGTCTGATTTTATTATGTCAACATATAAAGCTTTAGAACTTCCCGGTATCAGCTTTAATTTAAAAATAAAGAAAGATCAGGAAGTCATAAGGGCAAGAAATGTTCTGGGGTATATTGAGGGAAAAAACCCTAAGGAGGCGATAGTGATAGGCGGTCATTATGATCATGTCGGAAAGTATAACGGTTTTACCTTTAATGGTGCCGACGACAATGCTTCCGGTACAGCAGGTATGATGGCACTGGCAAGAGCCTTCATGGAAAGAGGTGAAAAACCATCAAGGACAATTATATTTGCAGCCTGGACGGGTGAAGAACAGGGGCTATGGGGTTCAAGCTACTTTGTAAAAAATATTCCTGACAGTTTGAAGATAATCCTTAATATAAACCTGGACATGATAAGCCGCACATCTGTAAAAGACAATACGGGACATTACCTTTCCATGGATTATACCAAGGGTAATGAGCAGTTTGAACAGATTTTCAAAAACATTAATAAAACAAACAACTTCAGCCTGAATATCGAATACAGGTCAGAAAAACAACCAACAGGAGGAAGTGACTTCGCTCCGTTTGCCGCTGAAGGTATTCCTGTCATTTCACTGTTCACCGGGTTGCATAAAGACTATCATATGCCAAATGATGAAATTGAATCCATGGATATAGATAAGATGGTTGAGATAATCAAGCTCGCATACCTCGGATTAAGTGATATTCTCAAACAGTAATGCAATTCTTTTTAAAGCTACCTGAATTTTAACTATATATTTTATTAAAGGTAAAATTTCAGAGGGATCAAACTGATATGATCGGTGCAGCTACAGACCTGGCAATAGCATTTCAAGACTACTGCCAGGTTTTTTGCTGCAATTTCATTTCTTCTCTTAAGCGTCCGTCGAATTCATCCGTGCGGCTCAATAATACAGAATAGAACAATTTCTTTGAAAAGCAGAGAATTCGTGATATTGATTATCTTATTTCCTGTTTTTTCAACTCCTCCGGAATGGCGATAACAAGCCTGAACAGGTTTTCGTAAGAATACAATGGCAACTTATCGTATGTGTCATCAGGTCCGTGGCCCCTGCCAGATGCGCCCTTGGTGAGAAAGAATATTGCCGGGACACCCTTCTCCTGAAACGGGAAATGGTCGCTATTGGCTGTTCCGTCTTTATTCTCGACATTCTTCATGTACTTATGCTCCTCATTGAGCTTTTGTATTATGGCAGCCTCATTCGGACGTCCGTTACCATTAAAGAGAAGCACACCATCCTGACCTGTCATGACCATATCAAGATTGATAACCAGTTTAATCTTATTGAGAGGGAATTCAGGATGCGAGACGTAGTATTTCGAACCCATAAGCCCTACCTCCTCGCCGCTAAAAAGTATGAAAGCCACCGAATAGTATGGTTTTTTACCCTGCATATAATGGCGTGCGAGATCCATGACCATTGCCGTACCGCTGCCATTATCCTCAGCTGCAGCATTGTAGTTGCCTTCGCCGTAAGAACCATATCCGTCATAATGTGCTGTAAAAACAATATACTGATCGGTCTCACCCTGAAGGTAACCAACAACGTTTTGAGTCGGATAATGCTCCAGGTACTCACTTTCAATATCAAGCTCAACAGCTGTAAGTGTATCTGGCAAGGCGGTTTTAATCACTTTTATTTCTGCAGCTTTATCCTGTCTCCGTCCTGGATTGGTGCCGGGAGTGGTCGGGGAAACTTCGATCATGGCGGCGATGCCAAGATCACCTCCCGAAGCCAGGCCCCGGATAAACTTATAGAGACCTGCATTTTTCAGTCCTGACGAGTCGAGAACCACTACTCTTGGCGCAGGAGCAATGTGTACTGCAGTTAAAAACTTGTCGGGATTCAGCATTAATGAGGCATTTATCATTACCGGTCTGAAAGTGCCTTTAACAGATCCTGAATATGGACTGGTTACATAATCGGAGTTGAACCTGAGCTCCTGACCATTAAATTTTACCATTGTTCTATTGACACGGTTTACATTTAGATCATAACGCTGAATAAAGTCTCCCGTGAATGATTTCAAACCCAGTTTCCTGAACTGATCTTTGATATAAAACGCAGCTATGCTGTCGCCCCGCTTATAATACCCTCTCCCATGCATCTCCGGGCCGCACAGAATCTTCAATTGTTTTCTTACATAAGGGATATCCTGGCTATAGGCAGAATTGTAATGAAGGCTGAGAATCGTAAAAACGATAAAAATCGAAAGAAAAGACTTTTTCATACTGGTGTGTTTATAGGATTAATAACGATTGGGTTGTACCGATGATGCGGCAAGAAAGAAGGAATTTTGCTTCATATCATCTGCGATAATCATATTTATGGTTTGGCCGTATTTTATAAAATGTAATTTAAATCAGATCCCGTCTGATACTACAATTACCTCTGCATACTTATTTATCTGGCCTTTTGGAATCGGGCAACTTGACAGATTAATTATTATTAATTTTTAACTATTGGCAAGCCAATGGAAGAAGGATACTCTTTTGAGTGATAAATAGTATTTTTAGCTGTCACACCAACAGATTCATCATAGTTATTTCCACCTGTGTTCAGATTTCTGTCAAATCTTGGAAAATTACTGCTCGAGATCTCTATACGGATGCGGTGGCCCTTCTCAAAGAGATTACTTGTCGACATGGGAGTCAGCTTGATCTGATAAACCTTTCCGGGCTCCATGAATACTTCCCTGTCATAGCCCTCCCTGTACCTGGCTCTCTGTATGGTTTCGTCGAGGTTATAAGCCCTGCCGTCAGGATAAACATCAATGAGTTTAATGGTAAAATCAGTATCTTTTGCATCGGATGATACATATAGTGTTGTTTCAATAAAACCGCTTACCTCTACGTCATCTTTCAGTACATCTGAGGAATAAACCAGGATATCACTTCTCATCTCCATAGCTCTCTGATCCAATGCACCAACTTTTATTGCATTTCCGTAACAGCAGAAATTACCTCCGTATGATGTAACCGGATTCAAAGGGTCATAAAGATATACGTCAGGTTTTTCCTTTCCGGCCGGCGATTTTACCGAAAGAGTCCCATTACCATTAAGGCTGTTAGCCTTTCCATTGCTATGAAGATAGAAAGTGGTCATCTTTGCATTTGCAGGAGGCCATTCCTGTGCTGTCTGCCACTTATTCATACCCATAGTATAATACTGTACATAGGGCAGTTTCTTTACAAAACCCTTATCATCCCCTTTAAGCCAGTAATCAAACCAGTTATAAATCACTCCGTCATAATCCAGATAGGCATTACCGACATTACGCTCACCAACAACAGTGTTCTCAGTATTACCCCAAAAACCGCAGTGACTGGAAGGTGCAATTACCATGTACTGGTTATTGGCAACCTTTTTGTTAGTATTATTCTTATGGATATAATTGACCATCTCGATATTAGGACTTGAAGCTATATCGTACCATGAAATAAACCAGAAAGCCGGAACTCCGAAAGGCATACTATCATTATATAGTCCACCTTTATACCATCTTTCATCATTTGGTTTTCTTTTAATCAAATCACTCCAGATGCCCTGAGAAGCGCCAAGGTAGTTAAATATATCGCTTAGCGGCAAATGCCAGAAAGCCTTCGACCAGTCGACTTCAGGCATTGTAGGATTAAGATCATAAAACCTCTGTAATCGCAGCAGGTCTTCCTGTTTCATTCCCTGAGGAGGCCTCGGTCTGAAAACATCATGCTGGGTAGAATAAAGCCAATTTGTAAAAAGTAGCTGCAATGCTCCTCCCCTGTACCAGTTTCCCTGTTCGTAGTATTTGCCAATCCTGCCAACACCTGCTCCGAAACCCATTGGCACCATAGCTGCATGTGAGGGATGACTAAGAGATGCAACTCCCATCTGCCACTCGGCAGTGGAGGAACAGCCCAAAGTGCCTATTTTACCGTTGCACCATGGTTGATTTGTCAACCAGGTAAAAGCATCATATCCGTCAGTAAGGGGAGTTCCGAGAATATCCCAGTCTCCCTCCGAGAAATATCTTCCCCTTTCATTTTGTATTACATAAGCGTACCCTCTTTGTACTGCATTATAAATTTTACGGAAATTTCCTGTATTCATTTTACCATCTGTGAAAGCATTGAAATTATAAGGAGTACGTTCGAAAATCACTGGTACAGGCCCCGTTGTCTTTGGTCTATAAATATCGGTGCACAATCGTATGCCATCACGCATGGGCATCATGACTTTCTGGTCAATTATTGCGATCTCCTGAAGCTTTTCAAGTGTTATATTCTGTGCTTCAAGCTTACAGGCTATACCGGCAAAAAAAAAGGCGAGAAGAATAATTGAAATCTGTTTCATTGGCTTAAGGTTTATAATGTTAATATTTGATGCTACTTATTCAGATACTTTGTGTTAAAGGAAGTTTTTGTCCAGGAACTTATCATTTGACCAGATTCAATTGTAATGATCTGAAATACATCAGGTAATGATCAAGCTGATGCTCGGGATATAGCCGGATCAGTGTTTCTCCTTTTTCGGATAACCTCATCTGCCCTAATTTTTCGGTCTTATATTCATACCAGCCCTGGGTTGATCTGACAATACCAGTAAGGATTTCTTTCCCGGCACTCACTTTGTAGGAGCAGTTTTCCCAGCCGGGGATGGCAGCATATGTTATGAAAACTTCATAGATACCCGGAGTGGAAATATTCACATGCCACTTAATGATATCTTCCGGCCCTTCCATTTTTGATATATGAAACTGTTCCGATTCCCCTTTACGGTTAAATCGTTTTTCCGCTTTTCCGGAAGTGGAAGCAGTAAGATAATCAAGCACAACCTGTTCATTTCCTGTCTGATGAATCACAAGGGGATCAATATCTGGAGGGCCTGTTATCTGCAATACTACTACAGAATTAACAGGATCGGGCCTGGATTCAGGTAATGAGATCATCAGCTGACCGTCTTTATCCCTGCTTACCTGAATCTTCTTTTCCTTATCGGTTAGCATGAAGGCATTCACGATGCTGTTTTTCAGACCTTTCAGTTTTAATACTCTGTCACCTGGCCACTCAAAAACATGGAGATATAGCAGCTCTCCCCGGCGCGTGCAGAAGCCCCAGGGAAAGTCTGTCGGGAAAGGTGAAGGAGAAGTTCCGTAAATGCTTTCGCTGTTTTTATGCATCCACTCGCCAACATCTTTAAGAATATTTATAGAAGGAGCCGGAATGACACCTTCCCCTGTAGGTCCAACATTCAGCAAATAATTTCCTCCCTTGCTGACAATGGTAACCATTCTCCTAATAATATCTGAAGAAGACTTCCAGTTCTTATCGAACTTACTATATCCCCATGTATCATTAAGAGTCTGAGGGGTTTCCCAGGCCTCTTCAATTCCCCCGACAGGCATTCCGTTATCAGTAAGGCTCTGGTAGTCACCTAACAGCTCTTTGTCGTAATGACCTACCCGGCCATTAACAAGACATCCCGGTTGAAGTGTATGCACAAGGTTAGCAAATTCCATACCCTGCTCCTGTGTGTACATGCCCCTGTCGAACCAAACGATACCGATAGGACCATAATTAGTAAGAAGTTCTTTCAATTGCGGAATTGCTTTTTCATCGAGGTATTTCCGGAACAATACAGGATAATTCATAGTATCCAGGCTGCTCTGCGAAGAATCGAAATCCCAAGTATTTCCGTAGGCGTAGGGATTTTCCCAATCCTCGCGGTGGGAATAATAAACACAGAATTTTATTCCTGCCTCCCTACAGGCTTCCGACAATTCTTTAAGAGGATCGCGTTTGAATGGAGTGTAATCAACTATATTGTAATCACTTACTTTTGAATCGAACATGGCAAATCCATCATGGTGCTTTGAGGTTATGATAATGTACTTCATACCTGCGTTTTTAGCTACTGCAACCCACTCACGGGCATTAAACTTTACCGGGTTAAAGGTTGCTGCAACTTTACGGTACTCTTTAAGAGGGATATGAAATCTCTCCATAATCCACTCTGCTATATCTCCCTGTTCAATCTGTTTCCCATTCCATTCCCCTCCAAGTACAGAATAAGGACCCCAGTGGATGAACATCCCAAACTTACTGTCCCGAAACCATTCAGGAATGGTTGTTACATTTTTGACTGTGACTTCTGAACTGTCCCGGGATTTCGGATTTGAACAACAAAAGCTTATAACGGGCAATCCTGATGTCGCAACATTGTTGTTGACTCCGGAATAATGGCCGGTACAATCTTTCAATACTTTTTGGAGCTCTGTCCATTCATCACTTATCTGAGCCTGAACAACTGAACCGATAAAGAGTAATACCAAAATTATTAATACATTCCTGAACACTTTCATGATTAATTCAAATTAAGTCAAATACTTCAATTTACCTGATTATCAACCAAAGGCAAAGGTTTGGCAGCATTAACATGCAGAACATTGGCATAAGGAATTTCCCGATACCAGTTAGTGTAATTCTGATAAAGATATTATACTGATGTTAATTATTAATAATATTCTTTTTTAATCCTTCATCCCTCATTTCAATCCATAATTTAGTCATTTTGACAGAAAGAGATGAAACTGTTTCAGGTCTTTTTTTTGCAAGATCATTCCTCTGACGTGGATCATCAATTACATCATATAATTCATACTTCACCGGATTAAATTTAAAGAACCAGGCATTTAAGTCAAGTGAATCCGGCTTCACGGGCAACCATCCAATCAGAATGTATCTCCCTTCCCGCATGGCCATTTGAGGCATTATGAAATAGGTGTCGACATAATGAGGATAAAACCATATGACCGGGGATTTTCTTTTTACCTCCTTATTTAAGAAAGCATTAAAATTGGCTGTTCCATCAATTATTTTGCTCTTCGGCAGAGGAATTTCAAGCAATTTACATATAGTTGGGAAGAAATCTGTTCCGTTAAAAAGCTTATCGCTCTTCAATCCCGCCGGTATTACGCCCGGTAATCTGACAATTCCGGGAACGCGATGCCCCCCTTCATAGGGGTATCTCTTCATACCTCTGAATATACCCGGAGTCCCAAAACACTTTTCCCGTGCCGGATCATCCCATTTACCAAGCGATTCTTCATTTGTTACAGGTGTTTCAGGGCCGTTGTCGCTGGTAAAAATGATTATTGTATTATCACGCAGACCAAGTTCATCAATAGTTTTGATCAACCTTCCAAAAGCATTATCAAGCTGGGATACAGTTCCATAATACTCCTTTTTATTTGCTGAGATATTTTTTTCAGGCCTTGTCACACCTCCATAACTTATAGTTTTTTCAAGAGAATCAACCTTAGGGTTATTATACATCTCACTGTATTTTTCCGGTGGGGAAATCGGTGCATGCGGCTCATGGGAAGCCAGATAAAGAAAAAATGGTTTTGTAGTATCCCTTTTTTCCCTTAGCCATGAACTTGCTTCATCTACAACGACATCGCAATACCAACCTTTTACCTGCCCCACAGGTTTCCCATTCCTTATGAATTCCTTTGAATTAAGAGGTCCTTCAAAAGGATTATGAGTGGTTCCCATCCAATAATCAAAGCCTTGGTCACCAGGCCCTGGCTCATTTTTTGACTTCTTTTCCAAGGATGATAAATGCCATTTTCCAGCAAAAAAGGTTTCATATCCTCTTGTTTTAAGAACTTCGGCAATAGTTACTTCACCTGCTGAAAGGTAGGTGTTCCCTCCCTGTATATAATAAAAACCACTCCTGTAGGGATTTCTTCCCGTAAGCAATGCAGCACGTGAGGGTGAAGATACTGTGCCACCCGAGTGACAATCAGTAAGAAGAACACCTTGGGTCGAAAACCGGTCTATGTTTGGTGTCTTTATGATCGGATTGCCATAGCAAGCCAGATCGCCGTAGCCTAAGTCGTCTGCCAGAAAGATCACAACGTTCAATTTTTTGTGATTGTCTGCTGCTTTAACTGTCATACATCCTGTAGAAGTTCCAATTAAAAAAGCACATTTAATTAAAGATCTTGCATTTATGATCATAATTACCGTTTTATTAAAATTAAGACTATTATCGGGCAGCTTCCTGACGAGTTACAATGGGAACATAACCAATTTCAAGACCTTTGGGTGGAGTGACAAGAAGACCCGGATCAATTTTCACGAGAGGCTTACCATCTCTTGGAGCAGGCATATATTCCTTATCCGGAGTCCAGTTCTTCTGAATTTTTTCAACAATTGACTGCATTTCAGCTTTCTGTGATTCACTCCATACATTTTTATATTGCTGTAATGATGGCTGATCAATAAAACGATACCAGTAATAAGTTACCTTTGAACCATCAGCCAGTTCGGTATAATAAGGACCTTTTGCAGGACCTGGAACACTCCATGAACCAGTTTTTGGTGAAGTATAGTTCTCCCTGTTAACTGCAGGTTTAAATTCAAGTTCTCTCAGTCTGGCAGGGACTTCCGAAGATGCAACCGCTACTCTTCCTGAATCAGTGTCTTTATAATATCTGGGGAATTCGCCATTTGGACTGACAGAACTATTATTCCATTGTAGTCCAAATGTATATAAATCAAAAACAGCAGTCTGAACAATGCCAGATATACCTTTTAAAGCTTTTTTCTCAGGTGTTTGTCTGAAGCTGATCGGAGAAGCTTTAATAGGTGCCATGAAACATGCTTCAGCAGTTATACCAAAACGTCCTGAACAGGAAGGACCACCTTTTCGCCACATGAGCACAGCATCTGAAAGTGCTTTATTTGAATAGTATCGTACATCCTGCATTAGAACAGTTTTACCATTTTTATCAACCGGATATATAAAATTCGGAACTTTGGAATATGTAATCCCTTTTTCGTCAGTTACCTCGAAATATGGTACAGTATTAAATTCCTGGGCCCCCCCTCCTGCATATCCTTCCTGGGCATCCAAACCCCTGCCATAATCAAATGTATAATCTTTTGATATCTTGCTCCAGGATTCAGGTATTACGAAGGCGACAGGTCCTTTAAAATTTGCAAGAGCTAAGAAAAGAGTCCAGTGCTGGCTTCCAGTTGGTGGAGGTCCTTTTTTCTCCTCCATAAGAGGAAGTGACATCCATGAGTATCCGAATAATTCACCCTTTGGATTTTCCTGGAATGTGAGTCCATCTGGTGGAGTAAGAAAATGATTACTTAATTGGGCAATACCCATTTTATCGTCTGATGAGGCCGTAGTCATATTGGACCATCCGGGTGATATAAGGTAATTTCCCGTATAACAATCAGGTACACCAACAATCTGAAATTTTGGCGGTTTATACCCTGCGCGGAACTGCGTGCTTCCCCATATGCCTAAGCCACCTTCAATTGTCTGAAATACAGATCCGTAAGTTGGTGCACGTTCAGGCCAGTTATCTCTTGCATAGGATCCCGGAGGACATAGAGGCTGATCTTTATTATCAGCATTTTTCGGAACAATCCATGTGGAAGCAAGGCCTATCTGAAAGTTATCAATGGGTTCAGGTAAAATTGGGTATACAGCAACATAAAATCCTATTCCGGCCCCAAAACCTTTCTCAGGTTGGGGAGACTTGGAGGATATATAACCCATAAGTCCGCTGTCATCTTTTTGCTCCTTCAATCTTATATCATTCGTTTTTTGCTGGGAAAATAACCAAGGCATACAGCAAAAATGAAGTATCGCCAGAACAATAATAAGTAGTAATTTTTTTTTCATAATATTTAAAAATATAGTTTTCATATCAGCCGCAGTACCATTTTTTAATTTTGATATAATAGTTCCCATTCACTTCGCTTTTTGCCTTATACACTATTACACAATGATTTAATTTCATTGTGTAATTATCATTTATTGAATTAACATCCTAAATCATTCATTTGATTGAATTTATAAAGCAACATATTTATTATCAATTTTTAAAGAATATTTTGTTAGTAAAAATATATTATTTTTTTATTGATAAAAAGTTAAATATACTGTAATTAATTCTATTTTTATAATATTAATTTAATAATGGATTTAAATTAACTAAACTTGTTTCTGCAAATAATTTTGAAGAGTAATGATATATTTTAAACGTATTTTTTTCTTGTTGGCCTTCTGCAGCATCACTCTTCATGTTCAGGAAAGACATGTCTATGATAGGGCTGGTAACTTTCAAAAACTTTCTGATGAATTTGTCAATCCACCAATGTCTTACAGGCCAGGCGCTTTCTGGTGCTGGCTTAATGGGAACATGTCGACCAAGTCGATTACCCGTGATCTGGAGGCCATGAAATCCAAGGGAATAAACAGGGCAGAAATCTGGGATGTGGCAGCTGTTAAAAATCCATCTTTTATTCCGGCCAGGGGTGCCTTTCTTGGAGATGAATCCGTAAGCCTCATTAAACATGCGATATCCGAAGGGAAAAGATTAAAAATGAGCATTGGAATTGTTGCCTCAAGCGGGTGGAATGCAGGGGGATCCTGGGTTACTCCCGATTGGGCATCGAAGAATCTCTATTTCTCGAAAGTTGAGGTAACAGGTCCACAGAACCTGGCTATTGACCTGCCATTTCCAAAATTTCCGGAAGGCTGTCCGATGAAGGACAGGAATACCCCTGTTTTCTACAAGGATGTTTCGGTGCTGGCTGTTCCCTCCAGTGTGGAAATGAAAATAGATGATATTTCCCGTGTGATGAGTCTGACACCGTTTTATAAGAATGGTAAATTAGAATGGAAAGCTCCTGAAGGAAAATGGACCATCCTGAGATTTGTCTGTTCAAATAATGGACAACAGCTGATTGTACCTTCACCCAATTCGAATGGCCTGTTTATTGATTTCTTTGACCCGGAGGCAACTAAAAGGCATTTAAAACACTTCATGGACAGGCTTGGCGTGACCCCCGAAAATTCTTCCGAAGCGGGTCTGGCATATTTTGAATTCGACAGTATGGAACTTGCCGATGGTACTCCGTGGACCGACTCATTTCCCTCCATTTTCATGGAGAGACGGGGTTATGATTTAGAGAAATACCTTCCCGTGCTCGCCGGTTGGGACATCAGGAATAGTACTGAACGCTTCCGTTACGATTTCAAACAAACAGTCAGCGATCAGCTCATTTACAGTCATTATCAAACAGGCAATGAATTCCTTAAGAAGTATAATGCAAAACTGGTTTCTGAATCGGGAGGTCCGGGCGCGCCGGTTTGGGATACTTGTCCGGTCGATGCTCTGAAGGCACTGGGAATTGTGTCAGTTCCAAGGGGCGAATTCTGGATCAGGCACAGAAACATTTTCTTAGTCAAGGAAGTATCAAGCGCTGCCCATATTTATGGGAAAAAAATTGTGGATGCAGAGTCGTTTACAACCTGGAGAAGATGGAAAGATTCTCCCTTTGATATGAAAAAAGTGGTTGACCGTGCATTTTGCGAAGGCCTCAACAATATTACCTTCCATACTTTTGCGAGTACAAATCCTGAAGATGGCCTTCCTGGCAGAACCTATCATGCCGGTTATGATATGAACCCCGGAACAACGTGGTGGGCCAAATCCAAACCCTTTATGGATTATCTCTCCCGGTGTAGTTATTTGCTTCAGCAAGGATTATTTGTTGGAGATGTGTGCTACTATTATGGCGACCAGACTCCTAATTTCTTCCCGCTTTTCCATGATGTCCCTGAAAAGCCCAGGCTTAAAGGTCTGGGAAAAGGGTATGATTACGATGTAATAAACACCGATGTCATACTGAACAGGATGACAGTTAAGGACGGAAGGCTGGTTCTTCCCGACGGGATGAGTTATGCCATTATGCTGCTGCCCGATCAGATTCACATGCCACTGGAAGTATTGAAAAAATTAAGCGAACTGGTTAAAGCCGGTGCCACAATAGTGGGTCCCCGGCCTGCCACAGTACCGGGTCTGAAGGATTGGGAAAAGGAAAATGTTGTCCTTAATCAACTCTCAGGTGAGTTATGGGGAGCAGCAGATGGCAAAACCAACTTTATTAACAACTACGGGCAAGGCCGTGTAATCTGGGGTAATTCTGCCGATGAGGTATTGCAGAAAAATCAGATCGTACCCGATTTCAGTTTTAATGGCCCTTCCGAAATTGATTATATTCACAGGACATCTGATTCCGGAGAGATCTATTTTTTGAGAAATGACCGTGAAGAGACTGTGAAGGCGACCTGTCGGTTCAGGGTAACGGGAATGTATCCGGAAATATGGGATGCTTCAACAGGCACATTTTTCCGTGTTGCAGATTATACCAAAGGTGATGGGGGAACAAGTTTTGAGATAAGTCTCCCCGCTCACGGTTCTATCTTTGTCGTTTTCAATAAAGATAGTCGTAAAAAGCTGTCAGTAATCGCTGATAATAAGGCAGATGCCAATGTAACTGAGATTCCCGGGCCATGGAAGGTTAACTTCCCGCCGAACTGGGGAGCTCCACCGTCAGTCGTTTTTGACCGGTTGGTTTCCTGGACTGAATCCGAAAATCCGGGAATCAAATACTTTTCCGGCACTGCCACCTATCAGAATTCATTTAAGGTGGAGGCAGGAATTGGCAAAAAAGCAATAATTCTTGACCTGGGAGAAGTACGCGATGTGGCAGAGGTTTTTATCAATGGGAAATCTGCAGGTATACTTTGGAAAAAACCTTATCAGACAGATATCAGTCAATTGGTTAAAACCGGAGAGAATGAACTGAAAATTGAAATTGTAAACTTATGGGTTAACAGGATGACTGGAGATATGTTATCAGATCCTAAAGACCGGTACTGCAAGACCAATCAATCATATATGAAATCAGAAGTGTGGCCGGGAGGAGATGAACCGTTCAGGATTCAGACGGCGGGTTTACTGGGACCGGTTACCCTGATAAAATAAAATAGCCGGGAAATTAATAATCCGGCTAATTTTAAACTGTTCTAATGAAATATAAATAAGTATCTAACTATGAAACACATCATTAATTCTCTCATTTCTTTACTGTTGACGACACTGGTTGCACAGCAGGTGAGTATGGCTCAGATTCCTGTCATGGCATGGGATTTTGAAAACGTAAAGAACAGAAGTGCAATTGAAAAATCCTCCAATATTGCAGATACTATTGAAGGTAATTTTGAATGGGTGGATGGAGTTACAGGAAAGGGATTGCGCCTTGATGGATTTACAACCAGGGTTATCCGCAAGGGAAAAGAAATCAGGAAACCAGGCGCTGCTCTCACTATTGAGGCATGGGTCTCTTTGGGGGAATATCCATTAAACTGGTGTCCGATAATCACTACAGAATCTAACGAAGTGAAGGGATACCGCCTCATGATAGGTCCTTATGGGCAGGTTTCTTTTGAAACGGCTATCAGCGAACAATGGATATCCTGTACAAGTGCCAACGAGACAATGCCACTCAGAAAATGGATGCACATTACGGGTGTATATACGGCTCAGAAAGAAATGTCGCTTTATGTAAATGGGGAACTTGTGTCGTCAGTGGAGATCAAAGGATCGTTAACTTTTCCTTCAAAAACCAGTTGCATCATTGGAATGGTGACAGTGCCCGGAAAGCCAAGCAATACTATAAGGACTTGGGGAACCGTTGATGCATATTTTGGATTGGATGGAATTATTGATGATATTGAGGTGTTTGATGTAGCCCTGAGTGCAGACCAGGTAAAAGGCGATTTTTTAAAGGCAAAAGCCGGAGTGCCGGATATTCAACCGCGCAGGCTGCCTTCAATTGAAAAGAATCCGGGTCATTTTGGCGCTTTTTATACCAAATTGAAATACTACCCCGGATGGGATAATCTCTGGCCCGTTGACCAGGATCCTGATATCGTGGTTTGTTTCGACAAAAATCCTTCCAAGTTAATTTTTTGGAGAGGTACCAGGTATGGACCTGCCTGGGTTTCTGAAAATGAAAACTGGATGGGAGATCAAAGCCTTGAAACATGGGGAAACGATGAAAATGACATCGAAGGATGTTTCGAACATATGCAGGACCGGCATTGCCGTTTCTCTCATGTCAGGATCATTGAGAACAATGACGCCAGAGCAGTTATACACTGGCGTTATGCTCTTGTCAGTTCACACGATCACACCTGGATGCCCGATCCCAAAACCGGTTGGGAATGCTGGGTGGATGAATACTATTATATTTATCCCGATGGATCTGCCATCAGAAAAGTTTCATGGAATAAAGGGACTACCGGTGATGCTATACAATATCAGGAATCACTGCCCTTTACCCAGCCTGGCCAGCGTAACCAGGACCTCCTTGAAAACGACTATGTATCGGTTGCAGATTATGATTATCACTCCAGAACCGTTTCTGTTGACCTGCGAAAGCAACCGGCCGACTGGCCAGGGAAATATACCGTTCAACAATTCAATTTCAAGTCGCAAAATAAACCTTTTATCTGTTTTGAACCGGGTAACGATATGTGGGTTAGATGGATTGATGTAGGATATAACCATTACCCGGTAAACCAGGCCCGCAGCGATGGAAGATGGGCCAAAACACTTGACCGCCCCACACATATAAGCAGTTCACCCTGCTCGGATCCTGTTATTCACGAAAACGGAAATCGTATGTATTGGATTGGCCTGTACGGTATGAATGGCAAGAAACTGAACGATCTGATCAGTTTCGGCCGGTCGTGGGCTTATGCCCCTGAAATCTCGGTTACCGGAAATAAATTTATTTCAAAAGGATACGATAAAGCAGAGAGATGTTACCAACTGGAAAACAACATTTCCAAAGCCGGGAAGATTGAGTTCACCCTCAAGGGCAGTAAGGATTCACCAGTCATTGATCCGGCAATCAGAGTGAAAAACTGGAATTCTCAGGTGGCAAAAATCCTTGTGAACGGGAAAGAAAACAATAATGCCAAAGTCGGTATTAACCGTCAACTTGGTGGAGACGACCTGGTATTATATCTTCCTATTGAAGAAACAACGCCGGTTACAATCACCATAGTGCCTTGAGTTAGCAGGATGAAGCAATTTTTTTACAAAGTTTGAAAAATAACTTTACAATATGAAAATAATACAAAGAGTGATCGAACAGAAATCATTCGATAAAGTACTTTATAGTATTAATTGACGGAATTTATCACATATACATGAGAAGCTCTGAAAACGATTTATCTGATTGTGCATATCTTTTATTTTTAACAATAATCAAACAATTTAGATGAAATCAATAGCAACAATAATGATAGCGGTCCTGACAGTTTTATCTTGCTTCACTGTGATGGCATCCGTGAAGCCGTTGAAAGTTTATATTCTGGCCGGGCAATCGAATATGCAGGGCTCTGCACACTTTAGAACATTTAAAGCAATTGGTGACGATCCGGTGACTTCGGCACTTCTAAATGTGATCCTGGACCAGAACGGTGATCCTGTAGTTTGCGACAATGCATGGATAACTTACTTCACACAACAAGACGATCGCGATACTGTTCTGCAGGGTAGAATTAAGGTGGGCTATGGTTTTGATCATGAGCGTATTGGTCCAGAATATGCTTTTGCCATCTATATGGATAAGGCGCACGATGAACCGGTACTGATCATCAAGACCGCCTGGGGCGGAAAATCGCTGGCAGTGGACTTTCGCCCACCCAGTGCCGGACCATATGTCCCAAGCCTGAAAGAGAAGGACCAGGGAAACGTCCCATCGAAGGATATGGTTGGACATTATTACCGGGAAATGATCAGGCATGTTCGGGAAACTTTAATTAACGCCGAGAGCATAAGGAAGATCGTTCCGGACTATGATCCCAAGCAGGGCTATGAGCTGACAGGATTCGTCTGGTTTCAGGGATGGAATGATATGTGTAACCGATATTATATTGAGCAATATTCCGCGAACATGATAAATTTTATCAGTGACGTGCGCAAAGAATTTGATAAGCCAGATCTGCCTTTTATAGTGGGTATTCTGGGAGTCTACGGCACTGATCCGGATAGTCGGAAATTCGACAAAACTCTGCCTGTCTCAGATTTTAGAAAGGCACAGCTTGCAGCTGTACAGCAATATGATCAGAAGGTATCGGAACCATATCGCGGAAATGTGATCGCGGTCGACAGCGGACCGTATTATGAACTCGGGATAAGTGATATTTATTGGAAGCAACGGCTGACGAACGAATGGAAATGGCGTCTAAAAAATGGTGAGATGACGCGAGAAGAGGCTAAAAAAGAATGTGCACGGTATGGTTTTTCTCTTAACGGACTAACAAAAAAGGAACAGAATATACTGGATAGGTGCGCATCTAACGCTGAATACCACTATCTGGGTAGTGGCAAGACCTTTGTTCGCTTTGGAAAAGCACTTGCAGAAGCGATGCTCAGAATGGAAAAGAATTGATACATGAAAACTTCTGTTGGAAGTTAATTTCGGGACTTAGTAAATAAATAAAAACAAAATAAAATGAAACAGAAAGTATTTATCGGTTTTCTCCTTTTTATTCTGCTTGCCCCTGTTTCTGCACAGGACAATGCAGGTAAGTCGATCAGACAGGGAAATGTTGGCGGGTATATGATTTTAAAGGTGGATAAAGTTGATGTATCCTATAATGCAGGTTACTCGATGTATGCAGCGGCCTGGCCATTAATGAAGAAGTATCCGGGCAGGAGCTTTCAATCAGGTCTGTTCGGTACATGGATGTTTCCGCAGAATGACAATCCCATAACAAGAAAAGATTTTTATACGGATGTCGAAGGAGGTCTGGGCTGGTGGAACGACACTGAATACGCCACTGAAACGCCGAAATTTATAATGGGCGGAGTACAGCTGAACTTTGTCGGATGGGCCAACGGGCCCGGTGCAGGACAAGGCAGAGACTGGAGCGACCCCAAAGGCCAATATGGTGTAGCTCAACTGAGTCCCTGGTTGCTGTGGCCTCCTGATGGACTGAACCTGAAGCAGGGCACTTGCGGTGAATTATTCGGCAGCGGCTACCTGCCCTTGCCGCTCACAGAGCCGAAATCCACAACAGCAGGTAAAGACGTTCCAACAGGGAACCAGTGCTGGACCTTATTCCTCAACACCGGAAATTTCAAAGGCCCTGTCGCATTCTTTACACCATATTTCTGGACCCGCGCATCAGTGGATGATCCAAAATTGAGTGGGTTGTTTCTCGATCAACGACCTTCACAAGCCAATAAAGCATTCCAGATGGAAACGCAGCACATCCGTTCCGCTGAAGCCACTGATTCTAAAGGTCAGATCTACGCCCGTATCGCTACTACACAGTACCCTCTGGGACCCGATGGTAATTCCAACCTCTTGCACCGCCTTATGGTCTACAACAGGAAGGCGCTCTGGGATAAGGTCGAAGCCTGGTTTAAAGGAGGATCAGCTGTCGATGGTAAGGTAGATCTTGCAGGAGCTACCATGCAGAAATTTCAAAAGGGAGTCAGGTCAAACTGGAGTTTGTATGGCGATCATATCCCAAAGAACAAACGTGCTTTATTGAATATTACTTCTTTTTTGGATGCAAATGTCACTGATTCAGCAACCCTGAGGGTTCGCTGGGATGGTGAGTTTATCACAAGAAGAAAAACAAATAACGGTTCTGTGGTCACTCTTCCTGAATATTATAAACTGGTTAAAACCGGTAATGACACCGTTGGTAAATGGATTGCCTTGTCGCCCAAAGATGTACCGACGGAAACCGGATTGCAGAAAGTTACTTTTAACAACACTGACCCAAGGACTCCCGTGGCTTATGTAACTCCGGATGATAAAGGGAGTTGCTGGAAAACCCCCGGCCCGGCAGCCGGACCTTTCAAGGTTAAACTGGGAGATGGCAGCACCCTGACCTACTACTGGTACCGATTCGCCGATCAGCCAGCATTGCTTAATGCAGATCTGACAAAGGAAGAGCGCGAAGAAATTCAAAGGCGGGTGGAATTGCTTCACCGTAACTGGACAAAGGACCGCGAATATCTTCCACCACCTATGATAGGAAAACTGGCTGATATTGACCCGGCTCTGATAGTAACTCCACCAAAAGGTATGGAGGTGGGATATGTTCCTATCGTTACACAGCAGGGATTAAAGTAATTGCATATTAAAGAGATATTTGCAACTTAGGAACAAACCAATATGAATAGGACACGCACTTTATTACTTATATACGGACTTCTGTTTTTTATCTGTGCCAGTGTCTTTTCACAGGTTGATGAGAATGTTTTCCGTAATGCAAGCAGCAAAAATGATGGGACTAAAGTGAATGACAATCCGATAATGGATAGGCATTTAAGCTTAAATGCGAATTGGCTTTTCCATTTAGGTGAAGTTCCTGGTTTTTATGTCCCGGAGTTTGATGATGCTGGCTGGCGCGTTTTGGATATTCCTCACGATTGGTCTGTAGAAGGACCATTTGCAAAGGAGAACCCTGGCGGAGCATCAGGAGGATATCTGCCAGAAGGGATAGGTTGTTACCGCAAGCATTTTATATTGCCGGAGAGTTCAAAAGGGAAACGAATAAAAATAAGGTTCGATGGGGTCTATATGAACTCTTCGGTATACCTGAACGGCACATATCTGGGCAACCGCCCTTATGGTTTCAGCACTTTTGAATACGATATAACTCCTTTTTTGAAATATAACGGAAAAAGCAATGTGATTGCCGTTAAGGTAGATAATTCATTGATCGGTAATTGCAGATGGTACACCGGTTCCGGAATTAATCGGAACGTCCATCTTTTTGTAACCAAACAGCAGCATTTTAAATCCTTTGGTACATTTTTCAGAACCACTTCAATAGATGGCAATCTTGCCAGATTGAAAGTAGATTGTGAGGTTATTTCCAACAATTATCCAGAGAGTATGAACATTGATTTTCAGCAGTTTCCTGAAGACTGGAAAAAAGTTCTGAAAAAAGCCCGGATTGTAGCGCTCTTAAAGGACAAGGATGGTAGCAATTTTGCAAAAGCCGTCGATAGCTGTGAACTTAGCGATTATACATCGATAAGATCCTCAATGAACATTGAAGCCAGGAATCCGGTGCTTTGGTCTGATAAAAACCCCTATCTCTACACACTGGAACTTCAGCTGTGGATTGAAGACCGTCTGGTCGATACAGAGCAGCAAAAAGTCGGAATCCGCACGATCGGCTTTAATAAAGACCAGGGAATGTTGGTAAACGGGGAGAAAGTTACTGTAAAAGGTGTTTGCCTTCACAAAGATGCTGGTTCGTTCGGAACAGCAGTTCCAAAGGACGTTTGGCGATACAGGCTGGAAAAACTGAAGGAGATGGGCTGCAATGCCATCCGCACACATGGACCTGTTGATCCTGCTTTTATTGAGGTGTGTGATGAAAAGGGTTTTTATATGATGGCTGAGGCTTTTGATGAATGGAATAAAACGTGGTACTATGGTCAGTCGGAAGAACCGGCTGGAAAAAAGCCTTATACCTACCATTTGTTCTTCAACCAATGGGCTGAAACCGATCTGAAGGATATGGTTAGGCGCGATCGTAATCATCCGTCTGTCTTTATGTATTCAGTAGGCAATGAGGTGCCTGACCAAAGATATACCGATGGACCCAAAACCCTGAAGAGGCTTATTGAATGGGCAAGGGAAGAGGATAATACCCGCATGATAACCGCCACTTGCGACTGGGCACCCTGGGCTGATGCAAATGGATTTTTCGATACTATGGACATAGCCGGATATAATTATCCCGACAGGTATTTTAAAGAACATTATCGTGAAGAACATGCCCGCTATCCAAACCGTATCCTCCTTGGCGCTGAAAATTATTTGACCCTCGAAAACTGGCTTGCAGTGCGTGATAATCCATATGTAGTAGGTCTTTTCTTATGGGTAGGGATTGATTATTTAGGGGAATCGCTGTCATGGCCCAGACGCGGCTGGGAATGGGGACTTATCGATATCGCCGGTTTCGAAAAATCCTTGTACTACTACTGGCAGGCATTCTGGTCGGAAAAGCCTATGGTGCACATAGCGGTGAACCTGAAAGTTAAAGACGATTTTGAGTGGCGTGCCTACAACGTTGCCTCGCATTGGAATTTTAATCCCGGCACTGTGGATACGGTTTTTGTGTACAGCAATGCCGAAAAAGTTGAATTGTATCAGAACGGCAAAAGCCTTGGAAAAAAGGCGGTTAATCCAAATACCTATCAGGCTATCTATCATGTTGATTATAAAAAAGGTGAGCTGATTGCAAAAGCCTTCAACAATAATAAGATAGTGGCAACCAATACATTAAATACGGCAGGTGAGCCTAAAAAACTGGTATTAAAAAATGATTGGAAAACAAATAGCTTGGAAAGTGATAGGCTTGTTTTTCTTACCCTTGAGATCCAGGACAAAAAAGGCACACGCTGTCCCTTTGCCAAAAATGAGATAACAGTTGATTTAAATGGTGAAGGTGAATTGATCGGATTGGATTCGGGAAACCAGTTCAGTCATGAATTGTACAAACAAAACAAGCGGGAAGCATACGAGGGGAGATTACTTCTGACGATCCGTCCAAAAGGGAAAGGAAGAATATCAGTTCAGTGCCGGGCAAAAAATTTAGAATCAGGCACTATCAATATTCAAAATTAGAAACCTGCAGTTATGTTCTCAATGAATCTTTTTATTCTTACTATCACAAACCTGCTACTCTTTGCCCTTAACATCATGGTTTGCGTCTCTGGCTTTGATGAAAACCAAATTATTCGGAATTGCCAAACTTTTATTAAAAACTGAACATTAATGAGCTGATGACCTTTAAGCAGCTCGGCCTTAATTATTATATATTATCACTAGTGTCCGGTTAAGGACTGTTTAAATGATTATAGTTTATTAAAATACAATTAATTACAATGGTTTTTCCACTTGGTCGATTTGAATTCATATTTTTGGTTTTGGTTTTAAAATCAAGAATATGCATTCAGGCAAAACGGTGCTATCACAACTTATGATGTTCAAGTCAGATTTTCAATTCCAGAGATGCGTTGAACGCTACAAAGGGAACTTCCGTTCAAGAAGGTTTAACTGCAGCGAACATTTCCTTGTCATGAGCTTTGCTCAATTGACCGGAAGAGAAAGTCTTCGAGACATCGAGAGTAGTTTAACTGCCTTTTCGTCCAAGCTTTACCATTCAGGGCTTAGATCCGCAACTGCAAAATCCACATTGGCCGAAGCTAATGAGAAACGGAGTTGGAGGATCTACGCTGATTATGCACAAGTTCTAATCAAACAAGCCCGGCCGTTATATGCCAACGACCCAAGTTTTAG
>Ga0315272_10000023_pt1 | contig 60701 bp, 66 predicted proteins | sample C3_middle_MG_FD_203918 | JGI IMG/M metagenome (GOLD analysis project Ga0315272, IMG submission 203918) | Sediment microbial communities from Yellowstone Lake, YNP, Wyoming, USA - C3_middle | ecosystem: Environmental > Aquatic > Freshwater > Lake > Sediment | place: USA: Wyoming | collected...
CTGATAGACCAGGTGCTCTGTTTGAGGTCCTTCGTTGCTTTGCTGAACGGAAGGTCAATCTCACCAAGATCGAAAGTAGACCATCAAAGGATGAACCTTGGAAGTATGTCTTTTTTCTTGACTGCGAGGGTCATGTGGAAGATGAAATTGTTAAATCCTGTTTAGAGGAGATAAAAAAATACTGCCTCCAGGTTATCTTTCTTGGTTCCTATCCAAAAGGTGAAATTCCTTAATCCCCTTTAATTACAACCATTTTGCCTTATATTTATAGCCAAACTCTCATAAATCGTCCTTAAAAATCCATGGGAGGTGCTGTTATGGCTATATATGAGTATGAATGCTTAAATTGCGGAGCTCATTTTGAGGTTTGGCAGAAGATTACTGATGAACCATTAACAACTTGCGAAAAATGCGGCGGAAGACTCCAAAAATTAATTAGTAAAAGCGGTTTTATACTGAAAGGCACAGGATGGTATGTCACAGATTATGCAAGAAAAGAAAAAGAGAAAAAAGAGTCTAAAGAGGGATCAAAAGAAACATCTTCTGAAGCTTCTACATAAAAATAAGTGAGAAAGCTATTTCTTCCCTATCGATTGCCCCTTGCCTTATAGTTTGGGGCGGAATCCTTTTCTTACATATTGAGCCCCCTTTATCAACTTGAGCCGTAAGACAAGTGGTTCCTCTTTTATCTTCCCCTTGGAGAAAGGGGAGATGCTTCGCTACGTTCGACAGAGCAATACACATCTTATTGATTTTTTGAGAAAAGAAATTATTATACTTTTAAAATTGATTGTCGGAGGGAACCTATCAAATGTATGATGTTTTGCTCCTAATTTTAATGATCCTTTTTTGGGTAATCCTTTATAGAGTAATCCTACCCAAGACTGGACTTCCGGTTTGAGGTTTTGACCAACCCTCCTGTAAGGAGGATACCTCAAAGAATTCAAAAACTAATAACAAAGCTTCTTAATAGGGAAAGGTCCTACCTCACGCATAAACAACAATGTAGGTGAAGCCTAATTGAAACATTGTTATACCTTCTGAGGCTGTTTTAAAAATTTGTGCAAGCCCCCTGTTGTCGCCCCGAGCCCCTTTATATTGTCGCCCCGAACGAAGTGAGGGGTCGCCCCTTTGGGGAGGCCGTCCCGAACGAAGTGAGGGATGCCTCGCTAATGCTCGGCAGGACAAAGTAGAGGGGGGACTTTTTTGAACAGCCCCTATACCTTCTGAGGCTGTACTAAAAATGTTTTTGTGCTAGCCCTCCTGCTGTCGCCCCGAGGCGTCAGCCGAGGGGGCTCCTCTTTTTCCCTTGTAGATGCCTCGCTACTCTCGGCAGGACAAAGTGGGGCGTAGATGCCTCGCTATCGCTCGGCACGACGGAGTAGGGGACTTTTTTGTACAGTCCTCATACCTTCTTGTCAATCATTAAAGTTTGTGTTAAATTTGAAAAGAAGTTTATCGGGGCGTAGCGCAGCCTGGGAGCGCACCTGCCTTGGGAGCAGGGGGTCGGAGGTTCAAATCCTCTCGCCCCGATATTTTCGGGGGATAGAGGAAGGATAGGGGATCGTTAGTGACGACATAGTGACGACATGCTTGAGCTTCAAGAATTTGAATAGCCTTGTAAAGGACTGGTAAAGCTACTTTTGTATAGATTTGCGTTGTTTTAATATCTTCATGCCCAAGAAGCGCTTGAATAGTTCTTAAATCCACTCCCGCTTCTAAAAGATGGGTTGCAAAGCTATGCCTCAACTGGTGTGGTGTTATCTTTCTTTCAATTCCTGCTTTTTTTGCTATTCGTTGTATAGCTTTTCTGATGTCAACCAGTGGTTTTCCTGTTCGTGGGCTTGGAAAAATAAGTTTTGTCTCAGTGTTTTGTCTTGACGCTTTCAAAGCAAGAAGGGCATCTTTGAGTATTTGAGCCATGGGCACAAATCTTTCTTTGTTCATCTTTCCCTTTCTTATCCGGATGAGGTTCCATTCAAACAGGATGTCATCCCATGTTAAGTTAAAAACTTCGTTTTTCCTCATGCCTGCGTAATAAAGGCACAAAAACAAAGCATAGTAAAAAGGTTTTTCTTTTGCGGCTTCGAGAAATTTTAAGGTACTTTGTAGGTCAAGCGGTTCTGGGAGCTTGTAGCGGTGCGGTAATCGCTTAATTTTTAGCGGTTCTGATATGTATCCACGTTCAACTGCAAACCTTGACATGGAAGAAAGCACATTGAGTTCTACATTGATTGCACGAGTGCCTTTTACTCCTTTTGCTTGTAGTTCCCTAAGCCTTTTGAGCTTGTATGCATCAATGAGGTTGGGAGTAATCATATCAAAAGAGAATTTACCAAAGAAAGGGACTATCAAAGTTTGAATTACGCGTTTTTTTTCTTTGAAGGTTTTTTCGGCTTGGTGGATTTTGACAAATTGAAGGTATTCTTCAGCAATTTGTTTTATTGTTGTGGCATGTTTTTGTTTTTGAGCTTGTGCCAAATACTTCTTAAGTTCTTGCTCATATATGAGAGCTTCTTCATAAGTTCCTTCAAAGACCTCTCTGTGTCTAAACTTTCTACCAAGGGTAATATCAATCCACCATTTATTTTCTTCGGATTTGTACGGCCTAACTGCCACGTTTGAATAACCACTTGTTATTTTGCCATTTTTCGAGTTGATTTTAAATTTGTTTTTTAAAAAGGTCAAGCCAAATTCCCTTACTGGGACTGGATTTTAGGAACGCTCATATTTGGCTTTTAAAGAAGGGAAAGAAACCAAGTAAGGTAACTCTAACCCCCTTCCAAAAAAGGTCTTTAGAGAAGGCGTTAGAAGCTCCCTAACCCCCTCCTTTGCTTTGCTGTTCTTTTCCTTCTAAAGGGTAGGGGCTTTTACATGGGATCCCCTACCTGGGGGAGGAGGGCGGCTACTAGGAAAGAAGGAGGGAGAGAACTTAAAGGAGAAGGTTAGGAAGAGCTTTGTTTTTCTTGTATTAAGTTTTTTTGACTTTCGAGTATGTTGTAAAAAGTAAGTAGATAAGAGCTACAAAAGCAAGTAAAAAGGCAGCAGCTTGTTGTTGAAAAACAAAGCCTACATAAAAGCCAGCAAGGAAGCAGACGGCAAGGACTTTGAGCCTTTCTATTTCAAGTGCTTTTTCAAGCATTTACAAATTATTTCTTACATGCATGCCAACCTCCTTTCCTTCTATATAAATAAAATTATACATTTTCACGTTTTTTTTGTTTTTTTCTTTCTGAAATACAAAGCTCCAACAACACCTGCAATTCCTATAATAGTTTCTATCCCCAGCCCCAATTACCTTAGAGTTCTTTTTAATGACCTTAACAATCTGAGGCTCTTCATTGATAAACTTAGCATCAAGAAGCGGATCATTCCTTTTCACAGCTTCATTAATCTGCCCCTGCAATTCCAGGTAGTTTATTTATACGAGTAATCAAGTTGAGAGGCTAGCAAAGGAGATGAAAAGGGATATTTCTAAATGAAGGATCGGCGGGAAGATCGTTGTACTTGTTCTGGGGCTGTTCAAAAAAGTCTTCTACTCCGTCGTGCCGAGCTATAGCAAGGCATCTTCAAAAGAAAAAAGGAGATCCCTTGGCTGTAGCCTCAGGGTGCCAATGGGAGAGCTTAAACAAAAATATTTTTTTGAACAGCCTCTACTTGATCTGGGCTGTTCAAAAATTTTTTTGTGTAAGCCCCCACGGTATCGACCTGAGGCGTCAGCCGAGGGGTCTCCTCTTTTTTCCTTGGGGATGCCTCGCTATCGCTTGGCAGAACAAAGTAGGAGAACCTTTTTGAAAAGCCCAGCTTGATCTTGAAAAAGGTGAATAAGAGGTTAAGCTTAAGAAAAATAAGAGGATTTAATGAGATTAAATTGAAAATTTAAAACCGGAGTAAAAGAGCACGAACTTCTTGTTATGAGAATTAAAAATCCACAAAAATTACTTAGTAATAACTTGGTTTTTTTTAGCTTTAATGAAGCTTTTCAGCATGTAGATCGGGATAAACGGCTTTTAATTATTCCCTTGTTAAACTCTCTAAATTCGGATGGCAAATTTTTATTTTAGAATGAGCAACTATATAAAGGGATTATTTGAAGAAAGAAAAATTGAAAATAAATTAGTTTGCATGTTTACATTGCGAGGTTCAATAAATAAAGTATAATTATATAAAAACTAAATTCCAATTCTAAAGTTATTTTAAAGTAAGGAAAAAATAATGGATAAATTAGATAAAAAAGCACTCTCATATTTTCCTGGGAAAATAGTACGAAAAGACCTTGTAAATTTATTGAAAGGACAAGTTAACGTTCCGACATATGTTTTAGAATATTTATTAGGAAAATATTGTGCTTCTGATGATGATCAAGTAATTGAAGCTGGTAAAGAAGAAGTTAAAAGTATTTTGAGTGAACATTATGTTCGTCCAGATCAGGCAGAATTCTTTAAAGCTAAAGTAAAAGAAAAAGGGATTTATAGATTTATTGATAAAGTTAAAGTCCGTTTAGTTGAAACAGAAAATAAATATTGGGCGAGTTTAGTTAATTTACAAATTGATAGAGTTCATATTGATGAAAATATTATTATGCAATATGAAAGACTCTTAGGTGGAGGAATTTGGGCTGTAGTTGAGTTAGGCTATGACCCAACTTTAGTATACAAAGGGGAAATACGTCCTTTTGTAATAAAAGACCTTAGACCAATTCAACTTGCAAGCGGAAATTTATTACAAGAATTTAAAGATACAAGAAGTAAATTTAATAGAGATGAATGGCTTGATTTGCTTTTACGGAGTATAGGATTAGAACCAACAAATTTTTCATATAGATTAAAATTGCTTTTCCTTATTAGATTAATCCCTCTTGTGGAAAATAACTATAATTTAGTAGAATTTGGTCCAAGGGGGACAGGTAAAAGTTATGTATATCGAGAAATTTCTCCTTATGTTATTTTAGTTTCTGGAGGAGATGTTACTATACCAACTTTATTTTATTCTCTTACAGGAAGGGGGAAAATTGGATTAGTTGGTTTATGGGATGTAGTTGCTTTTGATGAAGTTGCTGGATTAACACGATTAGCCAATCCTCAAGCTATAAACTTATTGAAAGATTATATGGAATCTGGCAGTTTTAGTAGAGGTCGTGAAGAAATCACAGCTTTAGCCTCATTAGTGTTCATTGGTAATATAAATGTAGACATAACTACAGCACTTCGAACAAGTCATTTATTTACACCTTTTCCTTCAGAAATGCAAGATTTAGCCTTTCTTGATCGCTTTCATGCTTATTTGCCTGGTTGGGAAATACCAAAAATGACCACATCTTATTTAACGACTCATTATGGTTTAGTAGTTGATTATCTTGCAGAAATATTTCGTGAACTTAGGAAATTTAGCTTTGCTGATGCAATTGATACCTATTTTGCGCTTGGCAATGCTTTAAATAAAAGAGATGAGAAAGCTGTAAGGAAAACAGTTTCGGGCTTACTTAAACTTTTACATCCGGATGGTAATTGGGAAAAGGCTGAAATTGAAGAATATATAACATTAGCTCTTGAAATGCGTCGAAGAGTAAAAGAACAACTAAAAAGAATGGGGGGTATTGAGTATTGGAATACGTCTTTTTCCTTTATAGATAAAGCTACAAACCAAGAAAAGTTTGTTCTACTACCAGAACAGGGTGAGGCTACAATCATTTCTCCCGATCCTCTACCACCTGGAGCTGTCTTCACGATAGGTCTCGATGCAGAAAGCAATCGTTATGCCCTTTTTCGTATCGAGGTAGCTTTAATGAAAGGAAGTAATTATGTAGTTACAGGCACTGTTGGAACAAAAATGAGAGAAGCTATTAGAACTGCATATGATTATTTAAAAAGTAATATACATAGATTTGTTATTGATAAATCATTAGATGATTTACAGGTCCATTTTCAAGTTGTAAATCTTATGCAAGCAAAAGAAGGAAGCCAAACGGCGTCAGCATTTTTTATTGCATTATTCTCAGCGCTAATTGGAAAGCCAGTAAGACCAGCAACCGTAATTTTAGGAGAAATTACAGTGCAAGGGGGTGTGTTGCCAGTAAGCGATTTGGCAGAATGTGTTCAATTAGCGAGAGAAAATGGAGCGCGAAGAATTTTAATCCCCATCGCTAATGCTAAGGATATACCTCAAATACCTCCGGAAATTCTTTCTGGGCTTGAGTTAGCTTTTTATTCTGACCCAAAAGATTGTCTTTTAAAAGCTTTAGAGGAGTAAGGTAAATCAATGAAAAAGGTAGGAATTAAATTTCAAGCTCATTTGCAGCGTGGTGGATTAGGTTTAGAAGAAATGAAGAGGTTGTTATTAGTGTATGCTGAATGTAGTAATGAAGCTGAAGTTCAAAGAAAAGCCTTTCAAGAAAATATACTGGGGAAAACATCAAAATGGATGATAAAAGATATGCTTTATGCTTTTCGTCGACGTTTTCTTTCAAATTCTGGTTTGCCTTCAGCAGAACTTGTCGGTAAGTTTCTTAAATTATCAATACCTGAAATTGCTAAAAATCAAGTTCTTTTCCCTTATTTCGTTATCACTGATGCCTTGGTAGAAAAATGTTATAGGGATTTGGTTCTTAGTAAATTAAACAATTTCGATGCAAAATTAACAAACAGAGAAGTTCGAGAATATTTAGATGTATTAGGACAAAATCATCCAGAAATTGCAAAATGGACAGAAAAATTAAAAGGTAGATGGACGAAAGGATTTTTAACTCTTCTTCGGCGTTTTAATTTGCTTGAGAAGCATCCTAAAAATAATTTAAAAAAAATGTGGCTTTTACCGGAAGCGTTTGCATTCTTTTGGCTTTGGTTTTTTGAAAAGGGCGAATCTTTTTGGTCAGCAACTAACCAACCTATTTGGGATATTTTACAAGTAGATGAACAAAAAAAAGAAGAACTTTTGATAGAAGGACAACTAAAAGGCTGGTGGTTTTATCAACGGTCAGGTTCTATTGTGGATTTTCAACCCAAAATTTTAAAGCTAAAAGATTGGCTGGATAATGCCTTGGTACGAAGTTATCAGTGATTTGGAAGAAAAACTGATTAATACCTTAAAAGGGATTTTTAGACCTATAGATGGGATCCCTTTCTTCCGAGTATTATATCCTCCCAAACAGGAAAGAGAAGCAATCAAAGAATTTGGGTCATTAGCTGAAAGGTTAAAACAAAAAGGATGGAAAGCTGAATTACTTTCTCTAACTCAAGTTCTTGAAAAGGCACTTATGGATTTATTAAAGTGTGAAAAAACTAAAGATTTATTTACAAAACTAATAGAGTTAGGAAGCCATAACAATCATACAGAATTGAAGTATAAATTAGGAGAAGACGAGAATTTACCAGAAAAAATGAAAGAAGTTATTATCAACTATGTAAAAGACCAAAATTTAACAAAAAATAGCGTACTTTTTCTTGTCCGTTCCGGAGTGATTTATCCATTCATGACGCCCTCTCACTTGTTAAAGCGTCTTGAGGGCAAGGTTCAATGTTGTGTAGTTATTGCATACCCAGGAACAAAAGTTGGTTGCTTTTTAGATTCTGAGCCTAAAGATCTATATGGTAGCTACTATCGTGGTGAGGTTATCTTGTGGAGGTAAAGAAAGATGAAAATTAAGGAAATCCTTCAACGAGATCCCTTTCGTGATATTGAAGGAGTTATTAAAATTACAGACCATGATCCAGTAAAAGTTTGGAAGGAAATGGATGAATATGTTCCCACCGAGGGGATTAAAGATACTTTAAAACAGATTTTAGATACTTTACTTGATACACGACGAGGGGTAACTGAGAGGGTGTGCGTTTGGGTCAGCGGATTTTTTGGTTCTGGAAAAAGCCATTTTTTGAAAGTCTTAGGATATTTATTAGAAGACAGAGAATTAAAAGATGAAAATGGCACAACCATTTCCTCTCAAGAATTTTTATGTCGCAAGTTAGGTTTTGAAAATTATCTTCCAATTCTCAAGAAAGAATTCAACACTAAGGTTTTATTTATCAATCTTCTTGATTGTGATCCTACGAAACCAGAACAATCTACAATAAGCAGATTAATTCTTCGCAGTATTAGACGAAGTCAAGGATTGTCTGTTGAAGTTTGGGTAGGAGAATGGGAAAAAGAATTTATAAAACTTGGGAAATGGGAAGAATTTCAAAATTTGGTTAGACAAAAATTTAATAGACCTTGGGAAGAAGAACGAAGACTCCATGCAGAAGTTGTATTAAAACAATTACTACCTATTCTTTTGCCAGAACGCTACCGGAATGAAAACGAAGCTGAAGAGGCTATACAAGAAAGTAAAAGAAGATTTATGGAAGTTAACCCTTCGACAGTCATAAGTGAGTTAGTAGAATTTGCAAATCAGCTCGACAATAAGAATGGACGGGTTATTATTCTTTTAGATGAAGTTGGATTGTATATTGGAGACAATATTAATAGATTAACTGACTTAAATAGCATAGCTGAACAGGTTGTTCAGTTCGGTAAAGGGAAAATTCTACTTATTGCCTCAGCACAAGAAGCTTTAACCGACCTTGTGCCAAGATTAACTAAGGATACTCAAATTTTAGGGTGGCTTAGAGATAGGTTCCAAAAATTTCATCTTGAACCAACTGAGGTTCAGCAAGTAGTTGCTGAAAGATTATTACTTAAAACACCAAAAGGGGTAGAAGAAATAAGAAAACTTTTGCAACAAAAAAGTGGAACAATTAGGTCAGCATTAATTATAGATAGATGGCAGGATGGCGAATTTATAGCTAACTATCCTTTCTCACCTTATATTGTTAGACTTATTCAGAATATTATGGGATCCTTCCATACTTCAATTGAAGATGCAAGAAGGCTTAGCGGGCATGCGAGGTCTGTTCTTCAACTAGTTCATACTATTTTAAAAGGTGAAGGAGGGTTAATCTGCGGCGCAGACCAAAATATAGGATGGTTAGCCCCTTTAGACTTGTTCTTTGACGCTCTGAGAGAAACATTTAATTTGATTCGTTCACAACAATTAACTGCTTTTAGTGAGATTGAAAGATTAGGAGATATTGATGGACTTCCTTTAGTTAGAATTGCTAAGGTTCTTTTTTTACTTCAACAAATAAGCACCCGCTATCCTTGCACAGTTGAAAATTTAGCTTCTGCTTTATTTGAGAATCTAAACGAAGACATAAATTTACTTAAAAATAAAGTCCAAAAAGGTCTTCAAGAACTTAAAAGATTTGGTTGGGTAATAGAAGAAGAGGGTAAATTTAGATTATTAACACCTGAGCAACATACACTTGAACAAGAAGTCAATCGTAACTATCCTACACCAGCTGAATTACAAGAAAAAATTAAAGAATTTATCAAAAACAGACTGGCAAGATTTAAGTTTGAATTTGGTGAAATTAGAAGAGAGCTACCTATTAAAATTGCTGTAGATGAGAAACCAGAAGGAGAAGGCTTAAAAGTTGTATTGTATACTCCATTGTCTGAAAAAAATGAAGATATGATCTTACAAGAAAGTATAGCTGAAAATTACACACTTTTTTGGAAAGGGTCAATTGACAATGAAATTGAGAATACTTTAGCCCGGAGCATTGCTATTGAAAAGACATTAGACCAATGGCGAACTCGTAATCTTTCCCAAGATCAAATTCAATATAGGGACTGCTTAGAAAGAGAATTACATTATGTTAAAGAGGTTCGGTTAAATGAATTGATCAATAAATCTTTTCTAAAGGGGAAGCTTTTTAAATCTGGTGTAGTCCTTCAGCCAAGAGGAGAAAGTATTGAAGGTGTATTAAGAGTTTTCTTGAAAGAAGTAGCAAAAGAGATGTATACACAGTTTATAGACAAAAAACCAGGAAGAGATGAGGATTGTGCTTCAATTTTAACTTGGAGACCAGGTAGCAGTCTTCCCTCTATTTACACAGAACTTAATCTTCTAACCTCTAATCAACAGATAAACCGTGATAGTGAATACTTAAGCATAATAAAGGGAGAAATTTTAAGCCGGCAAAATAGAAATTTAGAGCGGAGTGGTAGAGCTTTGATAGAACACTTTGAAAAACCACCTTATGGTTGGGATCCACGCTTAGTAAGGCTTTTTGTAGCTACTTTGGTAAAAAGTGGAATAGTAGCAGTAAGATATCAAAACCGATTAATTACTGACCCAACAGATTCTCAACTAAGAAGAATATTTACAAGTGTCCGAGAATTCAATAGTGCATCCTTTGAAATTTTACCAGAAGTTGATTGGCGTAAAGCAAGCGAACTTTGTTCAGAAATCTTTGGAATACGAGGCGGTGATACCTTTGAACAAACTGCTTCTATAATAAAAAAGGTAGCTCAAGAATGGAGGACTATAGCTAATCAATTAGCCGTAAGATGTCAAGATAATGCACTTCCTTTAAACTTTGTTGATATTTGTAATCAAGTTTCATCTCTGCTTGAAAAAATTGTTGAAAGTGAAGATCCCAACAATTGTCTTAGGTGCTTTTTAGAAAATGAACTCCGTTTAAAACAAATTTTTCCTACCATTAAGAAACTTAAAGAATTTAATTTTCAAACCTACAGGACTTTAAAATTTTTTATTAAAACTTTACATGATTGGGCGGAAACGCTAAGATTTGAAAACTCTGAACTTGCTAAAAGATGGGAAAGTTTAAATGAAGGGTTGAATGCAAGTGATATATGTGATAGATTATCCGACCTTCAAAACAACTTTGCGATTCTTTTTAGTAAATATCAAGAAGATTATATTGAAAGACATAAAAATTTTCAAAAAGAACTTCTTAAAACTATTCAATATTTGAGAGAAAATCCTGCTTTTAAACAGAACTCAGAAGAGGCTGAAAAGATTTTATCCCAATTAGATCCTTTAAGATGCGATAGCGACGGAGTTCCATCTGAAACAGAGTTTGTTTGTCCTCGTTGCAGTAGACGGTTTGGTCAGCTTACGATTGAAAGTATAAAAGAAATAAAAGAAAGGCTCGAAAAGCAACTTGAAGGTTTACTACCAAGCACTATAAGATCCACCATTTATATCAACCTTTCAGTAGAGAAGACTTTAAACAGTGAGGAGGATTTAGAAACTATTTTAAATCGAGTTCGTAGATACTTTTTTGAAGTAAAAAGACCTATTAAAATTAAAATATACGCTGAACCAATAGAAGAGTGAGGGCAAAATGGCTTTGACAAGGGAGGAAAGAGCACAAATACGTCAAGCAGTTTTAAAATGTCGACAAATTCTTACTGAAGAATTTGATCAACTTCTAAGACTTTACGGAATATTACCTGATCGGATAGTTTCAGTCCCTCCAGACCGACAAGAGGTGCAAGAAAAGCTTAAACAAGCTCTATCTCGTGAAGCTAACGATCATCATAAGGCAAGAGAGAGATATCTTAAGTGTTCAGTGTTTACTTTTTTAAACCGCATTTTAGCGTTAAGAATAGCTGAGGCTAACCATTTAATTATTGAAACTGTAATAACTCGTCCCCAATACGGTGATCGCTCTCGAAGAGAGCGAGATTTAGCCGATGCTGACCCTAACCTTGCAGCTCAACCTGAAAAATTAGCTCAAGAAGCCTTAAAAATTGCTTTTTTAGAAATGCAAAAAATGATGAATGAACAATTACTTTTTAATGAAAATAGCCCTTATGGTATTCTAATGCCAAGATTGCCTACTTATCGCCAAATTCGTGAAATTTTGAAAGAACTTCCAGAAAATATTTGGCGTGAGTTTGAACTGCTTGGATGGGCATATCAATTTTTCAATAGTGAAGAAAGAGAAATAATAAGGCGTAGACTGCGCCGTAATCCAGAGCCAGATGATATACCACCTATAAACCAGTTCTATACTGTGGGATGGATAGTTAAAGCCTTAGTCCAGAACACTTTGGGCAAACTTTGGCTTGAAATACATCCAAATTCCTCGTTAAGAGAAAAACTTGATTATTTAGTGCCAGTTCAAAATAATTTTTCTTTGCCTAACAGGTCCATTTCTGTTCAAGAAATAAAGATATTAGACCCAGCATGTGGAAGTGGACACTTTTTGCTTGGAGCTTTTGACCTTCTCGTTGAAATGTGGCTTGAAGAAAGAAAGGACCTCCCTCCCTGGAAAATACCCGCTCTCATTCTTGAGCATAATCTCTATGGCGTTGATATTGACCTTAGAGCTTGTCAACTATCTGCTCTTGCTCTCTGGCTTAAGGCAAGAACAACTTTTGAGCTCTTAAAAGGCGAAGATCCTGAAGCGAAGTTTGAACCTAAAAGGATAAACATCGTCTGTGCAGATATTCGTTTTATTGACGGTAATCGCAAGTCCCAATTTTTAAAACAGTTTAGCGACGACTCTACTCTTCATCGAATTGTAACTCAGGTCATTGAGTCCTGTGAAAATGCTTTTGAGATAGGTTCCCTATTACAAATCCGGCAACCTTTTGAGCAACTTTTAAATCAAAGAAAAAAACATCTAAACAATAAAAAATTCACTCAACCCTCTTTCTCATCATTTCCTGTGTCCCTTACTTCTAACTTAAAAGAGAAAACTGTAGCTGAGATTATAGAGCGTATCACAGAGTTTCTTCGTGAGGCAACCGAAGCTCAAGATATGGGTTCTTTGCTTTTTTGCTTAGATGCTGAAAATGCGGTGCACCTTGTTGATGTTTTAACGGATTATTATGATGTTATCCTTATGAACCCTCCCTATGGAGCTATGCCTCCTCGTTGCAAACAGTATGTTCGAACAAATTATAGAGCTTATAGGGACTACTACACTGCTTTTATCGAGCAAGCTATAAACCTTTGTAAAGAAGGAGGCTATATTGGTGCATTGACGGGGAGAACTTTTTTGTTTTTGAAATTCTATCAAAGATTACGAGAAGAAATTTTAAAGTCGGAAGCTTTACCGGAGATAGTTTGGGATTTAGGTTTTAATGTGCTTGATGAAGCAGTGGCAAGATATGCTGCCTTTACTTTAAGGAAAAGATATGAAACCGATGGAATTGATTGGAGAGATCATTCTGTTACCTTTTTTAAGCTTACAGATTGGGATTGGGAAGAAAAGAGGATAAAGTTTGAAGAAGCGCTATCAAAAATAAAGCAATAAAACGCTTTGAAGGTGGTTTTAAATGAGGAGTCCTAAAATTGTATACACCGTAAAGCTTGGTGAGCTTGCCGAGGTCCCAGGGACCCCTTTTGCTTACTGGGCGCCTAAGACGCTGCGAGACTTGTTTCAGAAATTTCCGCCACTTGATAGGGATGTGGCACGAATGCCAGATAAGCCAAAAATCGCCGATGTCAAAGTCGGTCTTCAAACAAGCGATGACCTTCGCTTCACCCGCTTCTGGTGGGAAGTTCCCGTTGAGAAGATCGGGACAAGCAATGAGGAAACTTTTCAGGGTAAAAAGTGGGTGCCGTTTGAAAACGATGTTTTCCTTTTCTATTTTTATGGCGGTCTCACTACTGTCGTGAACTGGGAGAAAGGAGGTGAGGAAATCAAGCGCTACATCGTTGAGCGCTATCCTTACCTTCAGGGCAAATGGGAATGGGTGGTCAAAAACGAATCCTTCTACTTCCGCGCTGGGCTGGCATGGAGCGTCGGCTTACAAAGAAGCCAATTGAATAAGGCTCTTAAACTCCAAAGGATGCCTTTTCGGATTCTTCCAAAGGGTTGCATCTTCGGTGTTGCAGCCCAAGGAGTCTTGGCAAATGAAGCGGATAGATGGTGGCTTTTAGTAATTCTCACTTCCCGCGTCATGTTCTTTATATCCCGCTGCATAGGTATTGACAAGATGCCAGGGACATCTTACTGTGCAGAGCTTCCCATAGCACTGCCTAACGAAGAGCAAAGACTTGTACTCACTTCTCTCTCCCGCGAAGCCCATGACCGTTTGCGTGAGTGGGCGACGGGCGATGAGACGGCGACGGTCTTCGTTGCTCCATGGATTTTGCAGGTCTATGATGCAGTCAGATCGGGAACCTTAGGGATGCCGAAAACAGGTCATCCGCTTTCCCGTGACTTTGAGTGGCGATATGGCATTCCTGAAGCCTCTTTGGAACATGCAAGAAATGCCCTTCAAAACAGGTTCTCCCTTTATGCCCTTGCCGAGGCTTGCGTTATCTGGGAGGCAGAACTGAGAAGGCGCATCGATGAAATCCAAAAGCAAATTGACGATGAAGTCTTTCATCTTTACGAAATCTCCGACGAAGACCGCGCAATCATTGAAACCGAAATGGGAAAGCTCATTGAAGCAGAGGAACTTGAAGATGAGGAGATAGAAGCGGAGGGAGAGCCAGAAGAGAAAATACAGTCAGAAGATATCTTATCTGTAGAAGAACATATCAAACGGTTTATTCATTATCTTGCTCACCAAGTTATTAAAGAGGACCCAGACGGAATTGTTCCGCTAAAGGATTGCTATTTAGCCGGAGGCACTGAGCTTGAGCTTGGCTTAGCCTCACGGGTTCGTAAAAAGTTAGAAGAAATTTTTGGACAAGAAGCCATGTCAACGATTGAAAGAGAATTACAGCAAGCTTTAGGAAGTAGTCTTGAAGATTGGCTGGCAGAGGAATTTTTTAGTTATCACATTGGTCTCTTTCGCTTGCGCCCTATAATTTGGCAAATTGTTTTACCAGTCAACTCTCAACTACAAAGAAGACGAAGGTCAGCTCGTAGAACTTTATCTCAAAGTATGCTTTCTGATTTTAGCGTATTTATTTATTGGCACAAACTTGATTCGGATACACTTAGAAAAATAAGATATATTTATCTTCAACCCTTCTTAGATTCCGCTGAAAGAGAAGTTAATCAATTAGAAAAAAAGCTCATAGAACTATTAGAAAAAAATGTGTCTATAAATGAAATAAATAATGAACAAAATAAACTTAAGCAAGCACGTTATAAACTTGAAGCCTTAAAAACCCTTGCTCAACGAATAGAAGAACTTTTAAGACCTTGCACCTTTCATGTTGAAAGCCGTAGTGAATGGGTAAGGAATAAAGTAAACGAAATAGTTAGCAATGGCTACCGCCCCAATCTTGATTATGGTGTCAGAGTAAATATAGAGCCATTTAAACAAAAGGGAATTTTGCATAGAGATGCGGAAAGAGTAAAAGGATAAAATAAAAAATGAGGAAGTAAATATGTGCAGATTATTAGGGATGATTGCTAATGTTAATGTGGATTTTAAATTTTCTCTTTCTAACTTTCGCAAGTTTGCTAATAAGAATCCAGATGGATATGGAATTGGATGGTATGAAAAAGGAAAACCGAAAGTAATGAAAGAACCAATTTCAGCTTTAAACTCAGAGAATTTTATTAAAATTAGTCATCAAGCAACTTCTACAATTTTTATTTGTCATGTCCGTAAAGCAACAAAAGGAAACCAAAAAATAGAAAATTGTCATCCCTTTAATTATGAACAATGGCTATTTGCCCATAATGGTTCTATAGATAACTCTGAAAACTTAAAAGAACTTTTAAAAGATAAATACAAGAAAGAAATAAAAGGAGAAACTGATTCTGAGGTATTTTTTTATTGGATACTTCAAAATATAGAAGAGGCACAAAACGATATAGATGGGATTGAACACGCGATTAAATATATCTGCGACAATCTTAAGTTTTCCGGACTTAACTTTATTTTATCAAACGGAGAACAATTATATGCTTTTAGATACTCTTCAAATAAAACAGACTATTATTCTTTGTTTTGGCTTAAACGAGACCCTGAAATTTCTATATTTCAAACGGGTATTTTAGAATCGAAGGAATTTGGAGTTTTAATAGAAAGTAAAAAACTCAACCATGAAAAAGCAATCATCGTATGCTCTGAACGGTTAACACAAGTTGAGAATTGGGAACCAATAAAATTAGGTGCTCTTTTGATAGTTTCTAAAGATTTAAATATTCAAGAAAAACTGATTATATGACCCTCCAAGAATGGTTAAGAAATAATCTAAAAAGTAAGTTTAGTTCTCAAGGTGAAGATGGTATTGTTGTTTGGTATGACCAAGGAGGAACACTTAGTAGCATTGTAGATGAGGTAGTTCCAGAAGGAGTTAGATTAATTAAATTTGAGGGAAGTTATTTAGCCCTTCGTTTTAAACTCGAAAAATTATCCCCAAACCTTTCTGGTAAATGGTTAATTTATATTCCTAAAAAACCTTTGGATGAAAGTTGGATTAGAGATTACGAATTACTTGGTGAAAGGCTTGAGTTAGATTTTTTAGCCCTTCTACAAGAATGTTGTAATTTAGCAGTAACTTCTAATTTAATAGATCTTTTAAGAAATCATCCAGAAAATTCAAAATTATTAGTGGAAATTGGTTTTTTATCGAAAGAAATACAATCCATAACAGAAATTGAGATTATTAACCATCTTTTAGTTATTGTTTTTGGTTTGCAACATTGGGATTTTAAAGAAATGATTTTAAAATTTATTTGTGAAGAGAATTGGCAAGAAAAACTTAGTAGATATGGTTTATGGGATATTTGGGCAAAAACATTGCAACAATATTTTGATTGGGGAAAAACTAAGGCTCCTATTGAAGAGACAGAATTAAGAAAAACGCTCACGGCAACAATACTTCTTTCTGAACTAATTTCATATACTCCTTCACTTTCTGATAAATTTCCTTTTATACCATCTGATCTTATTAAAAGAAGAGAATTATGTGAAATTGCAAAAAGTTGGCGTGATAGAACTAAATGGATAAATATATACTGTAAACTTGCAGAAGAAATTGAGCAATTGTATAATTTGTCAAATATAGTTAATCTTGAGCGAAATTTAGAAGATGCTGAGACCTTCAAGTTTATTGATAATTTGTTTATACAAGAGATAAGACAGTCCATTAAAGATGATGGAGCAAACTTTTGTGAAAAAAGAGAAATTTTAGAAAGATTGGCAGAAAAAAGAAAAAAATTATTTTGGACAAAACATGATGAAAATTTAAAAAATTTCTGGGGAGCTTTAGAATTATCGGTAAAAATATTAAAAAAATCTCACGAAGTAATTAATACTATTGAAAAACTTAGTAAAGTAGATGATTATATTAAAGCTTATACTGATGAATGGTGGAAATTGGATCTTTGGGCTCTTCAGTTAGCAAATTTACAAATTAATTTAAGTAATGAAGATAAACTTCGGTTTGTAATTCCAGCTCTATCAATTTATCAAAAATATTTAGATATTGTTAATCGAGCATTTTTAAAGGCAGTTAAAAATGAAAAATGGATACCTACACAGTGGTATTTTTGGGAAAATATACAACAACAAATTAAAGAAAAAGAAAGAATAGCAATTTTCTTTATAGATGCATTAAGATTTGATTTAGCTAAACAGCTTCAAGAAAAATTGAAAGATATTCTCAGTTTTGAAATACAACCATTAAAAGCTTTATTACCAAGTATAACAGAAATTTGCATGTCCGCTTTACTTCCTGAAGGCAAAGAAATTACTATTGATTGTAAAGATAAAGAAATAATTGTAACAATTCATGGAGAATTAATTAATTCAAGAGATAAAAGAAAAAAATGGCTTGAAAGGGTACTTAAAAAAAATAGTAAGGTAGTTGGTTTAAATGAATTAAGAACAATTGATTTAACACAGGTAAAAATACTTATTATATATTCACAGGAATTGGATGAATATGGAAGCTTTGTTTCTGATTTTCATCCAAAAGGAATTTTTGAAATAGTAGACCGTATTTCACAAGCGGTGAATTTTTTAATTGATAAAGGATTTTCAAAAATTTTTATTGTATCAGATCATGGATTTATCTATGTACCTGAAGGTTGTAATCCTTGGACCATTCATGCACCTTCAGAGGCAATGTTAGTTAAGAAAAGATTTGCTATAGGGGCTCAGTCAACAGGATGTTGGATAGTCAAAGCAGATGAGATAGGTCTAAAGGGCGGCCTATTATTCGCTTTTCCTGAGGGTTTTTCTGTATTTTCTATTCCAGGGGAAATTGGAACATTTTTACATGGAGGGTTAAGTCTTCAAGAAAGTATTATTCCATTTCTCAAAGGGGAAATTCCACTGATTTCTTCTAAAGTTTCTGTTACCATGAATGTTCCTGAAGTTATCACAAGCAGAGTGTTGAAATTAGAAATAAAGGCTCAGCCTAATACTCTTTATGATCAGCCTCGGAAAGTTAAAATTATAGTGAACAAAAATGAGAGTGATATCATAGAAGTAAGAAATGATGCCCCTATAAAAGAAATTTCTATAACCTGGTTGGATGTTTTTGATTCCCCACCTGAGTTTATTGTTATTAAACTCTTAGATGCAGATACCCAACAAGTTCTTGAAGAAAAAAAAGTAAAAGTTAAACTACTTATGTAAAGTAAAATTAATAAATGTGAATAATAATTGAGCAGGGAAAAAATAGAATTTAAAAATGGTCAAGTGAGTTTTAACTTTCATACAAATAATTCAGAAGTAATAGATTTAATTATTAAAATTCCAGAAAAAAGGGGTAAAGCAATGAAAAAAACATTAAAAATCGGAATAATAGCTATGGCAAATAAAATAAAAGAATAGCTATGAGAACTACAATTTAGCAAGTTTAAAAAATTAAGAGATTAATATATTGGAAGAAGAACTTGCTACACTTAGAAATGCCCTCGTTCGCGATTTAAAAAATAGTGGAAAATTTTGCGTTACACTAGCAGATTAATATTTTACATCAAACAATAAAAGATGAACTTAAACAACTAAATCAAATTCTTCAACCCTATGACCTACATTTGGGATATAGAGTTTTAGATGAGATAGCTTTGTTTATAAAATATCCAACGAATGCACCTAAGGAAGTAGGTAAGCTAAACCTTGAACAAGCCTTAGACTTTACAGTATTTATGAAGGTTCTACCAAAGTTCTATGGTCCAAGACAGAAATTAGAAAGACATTTATGGTTTGTCTTAAAATGGTGTACTGTAAATCAAGAGAAGTTTGATAACAAAAACATGGAGAAATAGTAATCATTTTAGAAGATCTATTAAAAGAAAAAGGTAGTGTCTCATTAATTGTGTAAAGACTTGAGAGGACAGGAAGGGTATGGTAGCTTCCCCAAGAAGTCCCGCCCTAAAATCACTAAAAAGGAGGGGAAGCTATCATGAAACAACCAAACAAATTCAACTCCCAACTCCAACAAAAAATTTTAGACTCTTTCCAACAGTTAGTCAAGACATTAATTAAAACACTATTAAAAGCGCTTATACTTGAAGAAAGAGGAATTTACCTTGAAGAGACAGAAGATTATGCTAACGGTTTTTATAGCAGAGATTTACTTACAGCCTTAGGAGAGGTGAAAGGGTTAAGGGTGCCTCGAGTAAGAAGAGGAAGTTTCCACCCTGTCATACTTCCAGAAAGAAGAAAAGCTGGATTAGACCTTGCTGAAGTTGTTATAAGTCTTTATGCATCTGGGATAAGCACGAGGAAAATTTCTAAGGTTTTGGAAAATATTTATGGAGCATACTATTCTTCTCAGAGTATTTCACGGTTAATTAAAGTAACAGAGGAAGAGATAAAGGCATGGAAGGAGAGGGCACTTTCAGAGGAGTATTTTGCGGTTTTTTTGGATGGGACTTTATTATCTGTTCGTCGTAATGGAGTGGAGAAGGAGCCAGTATATTTAGCTTTGGGGATAAGACCTGACGGAAGTAGGGAAATACTTGGATTTTGGTTATTTGGTTCTGAAGGGGAGAGTGCTAAGAATTGGGAAGAGATATTAAGGGAGTTAAGCCGTCGCGGAGTAAAGAAGGGTCAACTTTTTATTACGGATGATTTACCTGGTATAGAAAATGACATAAAGATGGTTTATCCTAGTTCAGAATGGCAACTTTGTGTATTACATACTGTAAGGAATTCTTTAAATAAGGTGCGAGTAAAAGATAGAAGTTTGTTTGGAGAAGATTTAAAAAGGGTATATAGAGCAGAAACAGAAGAAAAAGCTAAGGAAGAGATATTAAGATTAAAGGGAAGATGGGGTAAGATATATCGTAAAGTAGTGAAAAAATGGGAGGATAAAGCGTATGCCTTATTAACCTTTTTGAGGTATCCAAAAGAGATAAGACAGTTTATTTATATAACTAATCAGCTTGAAAGATTAGCGAAAGAAATAAAAAAGAGGTTAAAGGTAATAGAAGTATTTCCAGATGAAGGATCAGTGGAAAGATTATTATATTTGCTCTTGAAAGAGCTGAATGAGAGGTTAAACTCAAGGAAGTTAAGGGGTTTAAGATTGAATCGGGGAACTATCATGCCCTTCTCGAAGAAATTTTTACACAATAAAAGGGACACTATGAGATTTTATGTTTTAACATAGATTATTTTTTGAAAATCAATATTTATTTTGGAGGTAAATAATGGATTTAGCTCTAATTTTAAAAGAATTATATTTAAAATTTTTAGAACGTCTCAAAGGGGGGCTAAATATTGAAGAATTGGAAAAATTTTTTCAAGAAAATCAAAAAGTTTTTCAAATTGAACAACAGCTATATGGATTTGCAGATTATTATTTAGATAAAATGATCGAAAAACTAATAGAAAAATTATCTTTAATCTCGTCAAAAGAAGTTGCTCAAAATTTAGAAAAATTGTTTGATAAAATAAGCGATTACCCCATCTTTTACTACCCCATTTTTTCACAAATATTTTATGAAAAAGAATTAAGCCTCAAAAGAAATTTAAATTCAATAAAATGGTGGATTCTCGAAATTAGTAAAAAGGATTGGCCTTTATTATATATTTGGTGTTGTATGTTTAAAATCTTACTTTCCCGTTTGACTGACGAAAAAGTAATATTAAATTTTATTAAAAAATCGAAAGATTTAAATGAAGAATATATAGCAAAACATTTAGTAATATTTACTTTTATAGGTTCTCAAAATATACCATGGATACAAAAGAGAGAGCTCTTTTGGAAGTGGGAAGAAAATCCTTTATTTTTATTGAATGAAGAAAATCCCCTCTTGTGGACTCTATGGAAGCCTGAAGAATTTTACTGTAATCCTCCAAGAAAGTTAGAAAAATATTTAAAAGAGTTTCAACTTCCTTTGCCTTTTTATCTCTCTCTTTGTGATTTATTTTTATTCTTAAAAGAGATTAAACAAAATATAACGAATGAGGATAGAAAATTGTTTCAAGAAAAAATATTTAAAAATTTTATAAAATGCTTAAACTGCCTTAATTCTAATATATATGAAGATTTTTGGTCAAATTCTAAAAGTTTGCAAAGATTAATTGAGATAGGTCCACTTTTATTTGAAGCAGGATTTTGGAACAAAATAATAAAAGGATTGATACCTTATCATCAAAAGGAAGGAAGGAAAAATGAAGAATTATATAAATTTTATATTCTCATAGAAACTTTAATATACCATAAAGATATTGAAAACATTAAGGAAATAAAAGCTAAAAATCAAGAAACTCCAGATTTTATTTTAATTACACAATCTAAAAAAATTGGGATAGAAATAGTAAGGTATGATAGTTCAGAACAAATGAAAAAAATTGCAGAACAGGAAATTTGTCCCTCTTCTAAACATATAAATTTTAATATAACAGAAATTTTTAGTGCTCGAGTGAAAGAAAGAATAGAAAATAAAATACATAAATTAAAAAATAAAAAATCTCAATATGATGAAATATGGCTTTATTTGGTACCCTATTCTGAAGAAGCTTTTATAGAAGGAATTTTGGTTAAAGAGATAGAAAAGTTTAAGAAAGAAAATGAAAGAACATTAAAATTTGAAATTCCTTTCGGTCTTTTTAGTAAAATATATTTATTGATTGGAACAAAAATATACGTCTTAAGTTACGTTTTAAGTAAAGAAAAAGAATATTCGATAAAGGCAACTTTATCAAAGGTAAGAAATTTAATTAGTAGAAAAATACAAAATTTAAATTAATTTTTATATCTTAAGATTTAAATTTTACGGGGATGATTAATGAAAAGGTTATACAGAATTTTGCTCGAAAACTTTAAAAAGGATTAAACTGAAGGTAGTGTGTCGTAATAATTGTGTAAAGACTTGAGGGAAATGGAAGAGTATGGTTAGCCGCATTAAGATATACTGACCAAAAATTGCTAAAAAGGAGAGAAAGATTTCATGAAATACCTAAACAATTTAGCCATCTAACAACAACGAAAGATTTTAAAAAAAGAATTATGGAAAGATCAAATAAAAAAATAGAAGAAAAAATAATGCTTAATAGTTGTCTTCTTATGCTTTGGTATTTTCTGTCTCCAGAAATTGTGTTTAATAAATTTTTGAAGATCTGTAAAGATCCAAATTCTACTATTTATCAACTCTTAAGTTTTTTTGATGTGAAAAATATAGAACAATATACTGATTTTAAAGAGAATGGTTTACCTGATTTTTATTTAACGCATAAAGAATGGCCTTATGATGTAGCTTTAGAAATTAAAGATATATTTTTAAGTGGAAGTATAGCAAACTTTAAAGAGTGTCAAAGTATATATGAAGATCTTAAAATATCAGATTTTTTTAATATTAAAATTGTAATAGAAAAGCCCTGTTTTGGGGTAGATCTTTTAGGAAAAAAATTTTTTGAAAGATTGAAAAAATGTTTTAAAAATGAATTAGAAAAGTATAAACAAAAAATTAATAAAGAAGATATAAATTGGGATAATTTAATAGAAAAGATAGTTCAAGAATGTGAAGAAAAATGCAAACAAAAAATGAAAGAGAAAAAAGCTTTAACTAAAATTTATTTGAACTATACAGTAGAAATGGATGTAAATACTAATAAAAAAATATATAAAATTAATGTTATTCCTCTTTGGAACATAGTTGAAGAAGAATGGTCAGATATTGAATCCAAACTTTCTCACCAAATCTCTAAAGCAAAGGGAAAATTTGAAACTTTAAAAGAGAAATTAAGTAACAATCGAAAATTGATAGCTGTAAAGGATATACGAAATATTTTGTGTGTATATATACATTCAGGATCAATTTATCTATTTTTAAAGAAATATTTTAACAATTTACAAACTATAGGCACAATAAAAAATTTTTTGGTTATTCCAAACGGATTACATTATATATGTTTTTTAGAGTTCTGAATTAAACTTACTTATTACTACAAATACTCCTTGAACTACTCTTGAACCATAAACTAAAAGTTTTGTTTCTGTTTTTGTTGAATATTGAAATTTTATTTTAAGACCGCCTGAAGATGGATTTTTAGTTCTTTTTATTTGTTTTGGGAAAATAGCTATCACATATTTAAATGGTTCCAATTTCTTTTCTAAAATTTCTCTTAATCCTTTTATCATATGATGTTCATATTTTATTTTTTGAACTTTTTGCTCTGTGTCTCATTCTTTGGCTAATTTGTAAAATAATAACAATAGTTTCTTCCTATTTCAAATTTTGGAATAAATTTTGGCTAAATAAAAAGAGGCTGGAAAGGGGAGGGGAAGAAGATTATGAGGATGATGAAGAATAAGATTTTTTGAGAGCGCTAAAGGGAACGCCCGTGTAGACCCATCCAATTTTTAAGGAATACAAAAATAATACAAAAAGGTTCACTACTTTGTCTTGATCAAACTACATTATTAGTCATTCCATCCCCCAGCTACGATCTACAATACATGTCACCTTATGACCTACAATACAACATACCTACCCCCCTTATAACTTACCATTAGGAAAGGTTACTTCGCGGCCCCCTAGATATAACAAGAATAAAAAGAAGGGGGGTAAATATGGAATTGAAATGGGCTGTCAAGCCAAAATATGATTCTATGATTAGGATTAGATTGCCATTACGAGTCAAACACCAGCTACAGTTATTAGCAAAGATTACAGGACTAACCATTTCAGACCTTATTCGAATCTTCACCGAATATTGCTTATCCAATCCCGACATACTACAAAAGATTCTGCCATTACGGCAACAACAGCCCCAATCACAGCTACAACCACAGCCAGCACAACCACCTCACACTTCCTATGAAGAAGAAGATATAAGAGTTTAAATTAGGGCTGTTCAAAAAAGGCTTTTCCTTTGTCCTGTCAAGTAATAGCGAGGCATCCCCAAGAAGCCCCTTCGGCTGACGCCTCGGGGGGATAAAAAAAGGAGCTCAGGTGACAGCGGGAAGGCTTACACAAAAACATTTTTGAACAGCCCTAAGCTTATTTTAAAGTTTGTGAAAAATTGGGTAGTCCACTCGAGTGGTAACTCCAAAATTTTTTGTAAAAATCTTCCTATTCTCCTTCTTTTAATTTCTCTCTTATCAACTCTTTAACACCTGCTATTTCATTTTTAATATAAGCCCTCTGTATGTCTATCACATCTACCTTTTCAAACAGAAGTTCTAATAACGTTTCAATTACTACCCCACTTAATCTAGAAAGAGAAAGCAACTTACACTTTTTAAGTAATTTCTGATTCTTTATCCTAACCCCCAACAAATTGCTCCGCATTGTAATCCCTCCTTTGTTTGAGAAAATTCCTCTTTTCATTTTCTTCTTTTAACAAAAAAGTAACCAGTTAAATTGGTTGCTTTCTTTGCCCCATTTTGTAGCTCCACTAAATTTAGATTTTTCCAGGGTTTCAAGGGGGGATGGGCAATATGGGCAATAATGCCCTTATATAAAGAAAAATCAAAGAAGAGAAGAAGAAGGCGACCCATTTTTTGTTTTTTTCTTTTGGGTTTTACAGCCTCAATCTAGAATTTTCGCTTTGACGGAAAGGGTCCTTTTAAGTAAGGGAAGTAAGGGAGAAACAAGTTACTTTAGCAGGTATAATAATTAAAAACAAAACAGGAGGTAAAAAGCTATGAAAAAAACTTATGATCAACCAGAGATTAATGCATGCTGGGCCTTTATCAATGCTGGGGATTACAAAAGAGCTATAGAAGCTGGTAAATTAGCCGTTGAAAAATATCCTAAGAATTTAGATGCATATTATGGCTTGGGATTAGCTTATTATAATCTTGGAGAACTTAAGCTTGCTTTAGAAAATTTGAGAAAAGCAGGAAGTTTAATAAATAATAAAAAAGATTTGATGTATATTTACATTATAATTGGAAATATTTTACACAGAATGGGTTCCTTAGATGATGCACTTTTATATTACAGAATCAGTTTAAGATTAGCAAAAGAAGTAGGTAATACAGATGATCAGGCTGCATTGTTAAACAACATTGGTAATATATATGAAAGCAAAGGAGAATTAGATAAAGCTTTAAGTTATTACGAAAAGTCTTTAAGGTTAAAAAGAACTGAAAAAGAAAAAGCACCTACTTATAACAATATTGCTATGATATATTCCAAAAAAGGTGATTATCAAAAGGCAGTTAAATACTTACAAAAGGCTATTGAAATAGCTGAGAAATACGGAAATTATCATGGTGTTTCTAGGGGTAAGTTGAACCTTGGAGATATCTACAGACAAATGAGAGATTATAAAAACGCAGAGAAATATCTTTTTGAAGGTCTTGAAGGTGTTAAAAAGGTGGGAGATAAATATTGGGAAGCAACGGGTTATAAGTATCTTGGATGGCTTTATAGAGATAAAGGAAACAAAATTGAAGCAAGAGAATACTTTACTCGTGCATACAATCTTTTTAAATCTATCGGGGCAGAAAGAGATGTTCAGGATGTTTTAGAGGGGATAAAAGAATTAGATAAATCAAACTAGCCATTTCATTCCTTTTTTTTATTCTTGTTAGCTGGTGGGGGTTCCCCGAGGATGAGATCCCCTTTTTGGGGGTAGATGCAACAAAAGTGCCTAGACAGTTTATTTATACAACTAATCAGCTTGAAAGATTAGCGAAAGAAATAAAAAGGAGGATAACGGTAATAGAAGTATTTCCAGATGAAGGATCAGTGGAAAGATTATTATATTTGCTCTTGAATGAGCTGAATGAGAGGTTGAACTCAAGGAAGTTAAGGGGGTTTAAGGAGATTGAATCGGGGAACTACCATGCTCTTCCTGGAGAATTTTTTACACAATAAATAGGACACTATGAGAAAAAAGAAACTTTCAGAAAAATTCAAATATCTAAGAACTGCTTTAAAAGTGCTTACTATACTTAAACAACTACATGAGACAGGATTTGCAAGCTTTGCTTAATTTAAACAAGTTAAACAAGGAGGCAAAGCATGACTAAAAAGCAACAATATAAACCTAAAACTTAATCTTTTTCCTGAAAGCCTGATCTAATCTAGATTTGAAAAATTAAATAATTAACAAAAAATTCAAAATGGTTTAAAATCAGAAGCAAACAAATTTATTCCGTTTTAAGTTTTTCAAGAAGCCTTTTTACTTCTTTCAAAACTTCCCCCTTCTCCTGCTCTTAATAACTCTCTTATTTTTTCAAGTTCCTTTATTAGCGTTTTTTTACCAATCCCCAATTTTGATACAGCCATTCCTCCCACCTCCTTTCTAATTCATCAATAACTCTTTGAGCATAATCTTGTCCTTTGTATCTTGCTATTTCAACAATCTTATTAAACATCCCCTCAATAAGATTTTTAAACTCTTCACTTTTAACCCAGAAATTAATTTGACTTTCTCTTTCTCTTGCAAGTTCTTTTTCACTTTTAGGAACTGGAGGAATAGGTGGAAATTTAGCTGGATCTTCATATCTATGTTTGTAATACTTTAACCAACATTTTTTCCATAAAGCGGAATAATCTTCTTTTTCATGCTCCACAATCCAGTCTTTATACTTTATAGGCAACCCATTCATATAACTTAGTATATCCTGCTCCATCATGTATCTTACACGAAACTTCTTATCATTACGAAATCTGTCTATCCAATGTGGAAGAAGAGTTTTTGGATTTACCGGAAAAGGCCAATCTTCAATCTTTCCCTCTTTTTTTCTTTCTTGTTTGACTTCCTGAACTACCTCATTTTCTTCAGTTTCAAATGCAACTTTCTTTTCTTCAATATCAAATGCGGATTCTTCAAGATTTTGAGAATGGTTCTCAACTTTTATGCATTCTTGACATTTTGACAAAAATGCATAATCCGTATTTTTTTCTTCATTTTTTTCTTTTTCCCACCTAGAAATAGTTGCCTGATCAACTTTCAGCAGGCTTGCCACTTTTTCTTGAGTAAATCCTTTTTCTCTAAGTTGCAAAGCCTGTTCTTTTAAATCTTCTTTTTTCTGTTTTATAACATCTCCTATCCAACGATAAATAGTTCTTTCTGAAACTCCAAAAATCTTGCAAAGTTCTTCCAAGCTAATGTTGTGCTTATAGTAAAGTTCTTGGGCTAAAATAATTTTTTCTTCTTTTTTTAGAGGAAGACCGTGTTTAAGATTTGCTTGAATTGCTTTAATTCGATAATCAGTTTCATTTTTGCAAGAAATAAGCTCAGCTTTAATAGTAGATCTGCCTACCCTTTTATGAGCTTCAATCCTGTGAACACCATCAATCACCCAGTATTCACCATTTCCTTTATCCCACACCAAAATGGGATCAAACTCAACTCCGCTCTCAATCATGTCTACATACTCTTTAACTTTATCTTCTGACCTTCCAGTAATAACTCTTGGAAGAAGATCCCAGGGAATATGTATAGCTTTTATTTCGAGCTCAAGAACTACATTCATAACTAACCCCCTTGTTTGTTTTTTTAAACAGAACTATAAAATAAAAAGAATAAAAAGCAAAAAATGGTAACTGGTTTTAAAAAATTTGTTTTTTTACGAAAAAATCTTATATAAAGGGCTTAACAAAAACTAGCTTTACAAAAACTATAAAGGAAAGCTTTAAGATAAGGAAAGTTTTAAAAACTTTTTTGATTTTTGACTTTTTACTTCTGAAAGGACTATTTCAATTCAATGCTTAATTATTTTAGGAATTTAACTTTTGATGCATTTCTTACGACTTATAAGTGTATGGATAGAAAGACTTGTGTGAGGAAGTTTTTAAGTTTAGAGCAGGCAAAAAGATTAATTGAGACATTTTTATTAAAATAAAAAGAAATTATAAGAACAAAATTGAACTGAAAGGAGAAATAAATGTCAGTACTTTTTTTAGATGAAAAGGTTGAAGAGGCAATTGAGTTTTTAAGGAAAAATGAGCCTGAGGATGGTTATGTGGTTAAATTTTCAGGTGGTAAAGATAGTATTGTGCTTTATGACATAGTGAAGAAATCTGGTGTTAGATATAAAGTTTACTATAATTTTACGACAATTGATCCTCCAGAGGTAGCAAGGTTTATTAAGAAGTATTATCCTGAGGTTGAGTGGATAATTCCGAAAAGGAATTTTTTTACTTGGTTAAAGAGGGTTGGACCTCCGACTAAGGCAAAGAGATGGTGTTGTACAAAGTTAAAGCATATTATTCCTAAGGGAGCAAAGCATGTAGTTCTTGGGATAAGGGCAGAGGAGTCTTACAAGCGAGCAAGAAGGGAGAGGATTGTTTATAATAGTGAGACAAAGACAGTTGATTATTATCCAATTTTTCATTTTACAGAGGTAGATATTTGGGAGTATATCAAAAAGGAGGATCTCTCCTACCCAAGCCTTTATGATGAAGGGTTTGATAGGATCGGTTGTGTGGTATGTCCTTTTATATGTGGGAGTAAACTTCTTGAGATGCATCGTAAGGGATGGAAAGCTTTTTATGATGCTTTTGAGAGAGCTTGTAAGGTTTATTTTGAGAGAAAGAGGGACTGGTATGAAAGTGTGGGAGTGAAAAGTGTTGAGGAGTTGTTATCCGCTTGGTATAGAGGAGAGAGAGTGACGAAATATATGGAGTGTTAAATCTACTAAAAAAGTTTAGGAAAGAGAAAGAAGAGAGTTTGGGAGGGTTGAGTTTGTGAGGGGTAGAGGATATGGGGACTAAACTTTATTTCTGGAATAAGGGGTTAAAGTGGGTTTTTAAGGGGAATTTTCCAGGAATAAGGTTGAGGATTTTACAGGGTTTTAAACATGTTTAAAAAAGAATTTATGAGACTTTGCAGAAAAATGGGTGGTTGACACCTTCTTATAAAAGGTGTCAACCAAGGTGTCAACCAAATAAGCAAGGTGTCAACCTTTCTGGTTGACACCTTTTGAAAGAATCTTCTAATCTTGTTATAGAGATTGCCAAAATTAAATTTTTCTAAAGGTTACTACCCATAGAGGGAAATCTCGTGTGCCAGATAAAATTTTAACATTACATGGAGGGAAATTTAACTCTTTATTTCCAAAGTTAGATTTTTTACGATTTAGGGAATTTTTCATTATTTGGGTTAGCGTGTCGATGAATTTTTCTGATTTTGCTTTATTGCCTTCTTGATTACATAAAATGTTGAAAGGGAGAAGTATAAAAGCTAAGGTCTTTATGTTTTCTTCCTTTGAAGTTGCAGGGACAAACATTACAGATACTTCTTCAACTTCAGGGCTTCCTATGATGTCTATGGAAGAAAACTTTGCGTCATAACTTTTTCTCGGTCTACCATCTGCCAACGGAGCGTTTTTAATCGTATAGTAAAGGTTTAGTTCTCCAAGCATTTTTTGAAGTTTATTTTCAAAATCTTCAAGTTTGCCAAATGTTTTTGGACTTTCCTTTTTAGAGTCTTCTTTTTTTTCTTCTTGTTTGACCTCTTCTTTTTTAGTTTCTTCCTGTTGAGAAGTGGATTTGGAAATGGTAGTTTGTGGCGATTGAGTAGATTGTTGAGTAGGGGCAGTTTTTTCAACTTGAGATGACTGGTTATTAATAGTTTGGGTAGTTTTAGTCCCTTCTTTATTACCTAACATCCCTAATCCTATTAGAAAAAGCAAAATCCCTGCAATCCTAAGCCCCCATGGCTTTGCTTTTAAATAGGCGTATACAAAAATAAAAATCCCTATAAGGAGCAATAATGCACCCATAGAGCACCTCCTTTTTAGTGTTTATCATAAAGAACATTTTGCAAAAAAAGTAAGGAGAAGGCAAGGGAGAATTTTATAAAGAGATTTCTCGTAAAAGTTTTAAGGCTACGCCGATGATGCGGGCTTCTTGGGGAACAATAGGCGGATAATTTGGATTATCAGAGGTTAAAAGGATTAGACCATCTTTTTTCATTAGCCTTTTCACTAAAAGTTCTCCATCTTGGTTGGCAACGATGACAATTTTTCTATTAGGGATGTCAAAACCGTCGCCAATGTAAATTTTGGCTATGACTTTATCTCCTTCCTGTAAAGTAGGTTCCATGCTATCGCCATGAACTTCAACGGCAATAAGGTCAGAGGGGTTAACTTTGGGGATTTTTTTTGTTTCTATGTAGCCGATGATTTCAATATCACCTTTCATTTGAGGGAAGCCTGCTCCAGCTTTCCCTATAAGAGGAACAAGGATGCTGTTTTCTTTAATGCGGCGTTGTTCGGCTGAGATGATTTCTTCTATGCTTGGCTTTTTCTCAAAGATTTCGCCTTGACCAGTTTTGAGCCATTCGTAGGAAACACCGAAAATTTGAGAGATTAAGCGTAATTCTGGTTCAGGAATATTTCGTTTACCTGCTTCCCAATCTTGAATAGTTCTCCAAGATTTACTTAATTTTTCTGCGAATTCCATTTGAGTTAAGCCCAATTTTTTCCTTAGAGTTCTAATTCTCTCTTTTAAATCCATGATGAAATTTGCGTGTAAAAATTTTTCAAAATATCCCTTGACAATATACGCAATGCGTGTATAATATCCTCATGATGGTTAAAAAGGGAAACATCAAAAAGCCAAGATACAAGACGAATGCAAGGCTAATAAAATCGCTTTTGGTTCTAAGAGGGGTTAAGCTGGTTGATTTGGCCAAGCAATTCGGGATAACCAAGCAGTATCTTTGGTATGTCATACATGGAAGACGCAAAGGGGAAAGGATACGCAAAAAAATATCCCAATTTTTAGGTATGCCATATGAGCAACTCTGGGGGTAGAGCATTTTATTCTTCCCTTAGTTTTGGTGTTTTACTTGGTAAACAATTTAACAAGGCAGGGATTGAAAGTCAATGTCGAAGCTTCGGAAAAAATTGACATATAAGGAAGGGGCTCCGCTTGTTGAAAGAGGGAGCTTAGATGTTGCAGAAGGATTTAGAAAAGCAATTTCAGAAGCAATTAAAAAGTCAGGATATAGCAGGGAGCAGGTGGTGGAGTTGATTGAGATTATGACCAATCAAAGGATATCAAAGAACATATTAGATCAGACGACATCATCCAAGAAGGAGTATAGGTTTCCGGCTGAGGTTTTACACGCTTTCTGCGTGATCACTGGGAGCTTGGAGCCCTTTCGGGTTTTGCTTCATGCGATTGGATGTGAGGTGGTAGACCCTGCGGAAGAGAAGGCTTTGAGGCTTGCAAGGCTACTTAAAGAAAAGGAAAGGATAGAAAGGGAAATAGAAAAAATAAAAAGAGAGATGGAGGTGGAGTATGCAGGTAACGCTTAATGAAATAGCTGAAAAGATGGGGGTAGACTACCACATACTTTGGAAAAGGGCTAAAGAAGAAGGATGGGAACCAGTTGCTCGCAAAGGAGTGAATGGGGCACCTAAACTGTATGATCTGTCTACTTTGCCTGTGGATGTGAGATTAGCTTTTTTAGAAGAAGAAGTGGAAGGCTCTCTGAATATAAGAATAAGTGAACTACAGTTTTTCGTTAAGAAGCTTGAAGAGATAATATCAAAATTGCTTGAGTTGTCTGGGTTAAATGTAAAAGGAGTAAAAAGGGTGTTAATAACTTCTTCTGGGTATGAAATAGAGTTAACTTCTGAAGCAATGATTAGCTTTGTTAAGAAGTATGGGTTGAAAGTTAGTAGATATGCGACAGGTGAAAAAAATGAATACTGGGTATGGGTAAGAATAAATCATAATATGATGCTATTTTCTGTGGTTAGAAAAGAAGTATTTGAGCAGTATTTCAAGGTATAAGGGGGAGAATAATGAAAAAACAATTTTGTTATCATTGTGGAAGAGAAAGGCTACATCTTAGTCATGGAAGGTTTATAGATGGGAGTTGGATTGATGACCTTCGGGTTAGGCAAACGCAGGCGTGGGGGAAGTGGGTTTGCTCTTTTGAATGCTACTGGGAAGTGATCCATAGGTATGGGGAAAAGTGGGAAGCAACGATAACGGGTCAGGGGCAATGAGTGATTTTGAGGTTTGGCTTCCAAGGGCTGAAGTCCAGGAGCTTTTAGGGATAAGTAAACAAGCTATATGTAAGGCAATTCAGCAGGGGAAATTCGTTGTTCAGATAAGCCATGGCAATGGTGGAAAACAGTATAGGATAGCTCTTTCAAGTTTGCCGGGTTCGGCTCAGGTGAAGTGGATACAGGCTAATGAAGAGAAGGCTCGGGAGTTTCCAGAAGAGTATGTGGAGAAGCTTTCGGCTCAGGCAAGGTTTGAGGTGGCAAGGCTTCGGGCTCCGGTTGAGAGCATAGGCAAGGAGACGATCCTTATGGCTAAGGAAAGACAAAGGGATGTGGAGCTGATACATAAGGCTTTGAACCCGCCTCCGGGGATGAAGAAATGGCATTGGATACAAAAGGTTGCGGAAGAGGCAGGGATAACAGCCCAGGCTCTTTATAAGAAGCTTAAGGCTTATAAAGAGTGTGGGCTGGCTGGAGTGCTTAAGAAAAAGGGACCAAAGGGGTTTAAGAGCTGGTCCCCTGAGGCTTTGGAGTATATGCAAGGCGTTTATTTGAGGATGATCCGGGAGGGCGGGGATGGTTTAAAGAAGAAGGCTTATGAGGCAGTGCTTGCTGAGGCAAAAAAGAGGGGATGGAAGGTTGGGAGTAAATCTTCGGCTTATGAGTATTTAGCTAAGCTAAATCCGCTACTTGAGAAGTTTGCCCGGGGAGGGGCTCGGGCTCTTGATAATGTCTTCTACATTGTGAGGCAGTATAACGACCTTGAGCCTTTTGAATGCATAGTTGGAGACCAGCATCGCTTTAACTTCTTCGTGCAGGATGTGGAGACCGGCAAGGTGTTTAGACCTGAGGGGTATTTCTGGGTGGATTTGCGGACGAGGCTTGTTTATGGGTTTGCGGTTGCGGACAGATACAACGCATACCTTATGGGGGTTGCGTTGAGGATGGGGCTTCATAGGTTCGGGAAGTTTAAGACTTGCTATACGGATAATGGAAAACCTGAGGTTTCAAGGTATTTCAACGAGATAATCAAAGAGCTTAACGCTTACGGAATGAAGGAAAGCGATATATCTGAGCTGTATAGGACAGACGGGGGCTATGCGGTTGAGGCTGAAGAGGGAGAGGTCGTCAATATTGTGCAGACAAGGGAAGCTTGGCATAGGTATGCAAGACCTTACAACGCAAAGGCAAAGCTGATTGAGCGGTTTTTCAGAAGCCTTGAGGGGATACTCGTTGAGCTTGGATGTCCGGGGCTGGTCAAGGATATTGCTGGGACCACAGAGGAGAAGCATTTAGCGGATGAGAGGATAAAAGAGCTTATTCAGGAGGGGAAGCTACTTAGCTTTGAGGAGTTTTTGCTGAAGGTATTTCAGGCGGTAGAGGTATACAACGAGAGGAAGCATTATGCTCTGAAGAGGTCTCCAATGCAAGAGCTTGAGAAAGCGGTAAAGGCTGGGTTTGTGCCGGTTCGGCTTATTGAAGAGGAGCTTGATTTTGTGCTTATGGCAAGGACGGTGCGGTCGGTGAACAGGGGGAGGGTTTTGCTTGACGGTGTTTTGTATGAGGGCGAAGACTTGGAAACAGGTCTCTGGGATATTCCAGATAAGACCCGGGTAGAGGTTCGGTATGACCTGTATGATAGGTCAAGGATATATGTCATTAGACCAGACGGGCGGATAGTGGAGTTAAGGGAAGTGCAAGTATCAAGCATGAAGGATAAAGAGAAAACAGCTGAGCTTATTGAGCGTAAGCGGAAGATGATAGCCAGGATAAGAGAGGAGTATAAGAGGCTGATTAAGTCTGTGCCATCTGTAATAGAGTATTCACCGAGGACAAAAGCTGTCTTAGAGAAGAAGAGAAGCAAAGATAAGACTAAAGAGCAAGTAAGCTTGGTGCTTGATAGAGAGGTTTTTGAACGGGAGGTTCAGCGTAGGATTGAGCTAACGAAGAGCTTAAATGATATGCCAAGAAAGGTTGAGCTTGTCAGACCAAGCGTGTTTGCGTCAAAGAGAGAACGGTATAAATATCTCGTTGATTGTATGCTTGAAGGGTATGAGATAACGGATGAAGACAGGCTTTTTATGAAAAGGTATGAGGAAGAGATGAGTTTAGAAGAGAAGGTGTGGTGGGAAAACTACATAAAAGTATATCCATATCAAAGGAGGGCGGTATGTTAGCAAAACTAATGGAATATCACAAGTTAACGCTTGGGCAGATTGAAAAATTAACGGGTATAGACAAGACCACACTTTCTCTTCTAAAGAATGGGAAATACAACGGAAACAGGGCTGAGATAGAGGCTCAGGTAATAGAGAAGTTAAGAGAGCTCGGGTATACCTTGCCAGAGGAGCTGAAACTTAGCTTTAATCCTGATGTGTTCGTGTTTACTCAGAATGTTCTTCAGTTTAAGGAGCTTGCGGATGAGCTTTTAGCCTCTGATTTGACGAGCTCTTTTGGGATTGTGGCTGGGCGTGCTGGTAGAGGGAAAACTAAGACGGCTATTTGGTATGCGGTGCAGAATCAAAGTGCAGTATATGTGCTTTATGTAGATGGAATGACGATACCGCAACTTGCAAGGGAGATATGCTTTGAGATAACGGGACTAAGACCACGGAGCTTTTATGATGCACTGATAGAGATAGAAAAGACGACTAAGTATAAGAAAAGGCTTGTGATAATAGATGAAGCAGACAAGATGCCAAAAAAGCATATAGAGATGCTAAGGGGACTTAATGAAAGGTGTCAAGTGCCTATCATGCTTTTAGGTGAGGAAGTAATAACAAGCAAGCTCTCAGAAGAGAGAAGACTAAAAAGCAGAGTGAGGAAAATAGTCAACTTTGAGCCAATATCAGTAGCTGATGTCTCAACATACTATCAAGCGTCAATGGGGATAAATCTTGACCCAGAGGTAGCTTTAGCGTTGTGGAAAAGGTCTCAAGGAGACTTTAGGATTATAGTTCGTGATGCCTACGCTGTCTATAGGATGCTTAAGGCAAATGAGACAACGGTTGTCACAATGGAAATGGTGCAGAGGTTATAAGTATGGAAAAGAAGTATGGAAAAATCTTAGATTTTTTAGCTGAGAAAGGAGAGGCAACATTAGAAGAGCTAAGGGAAGCTTTTCCTGAGAAAAGAAAATACTTAAAGCAAGTGCTTAGATATTATGTGTCTAAAGGATATGTCAAATTGGAAGATGGGAAATACATTTTTATGGAAAAGAAGTATAGGGTGCTTGATAAGGTTTTGAAGGCAATGAGGTATTTAAGAAGGTTTACGGTATCGGAGATTGCTAAGATAGTTGACATAACAAGACAAGAGGCGGGGGCGTATTGTTCACAGCTTAAGAAGGCTGGATACATTAAGAAAGTAGATGAGATAAGGACTAAAACTGGAAGGTTAGTAGTTTATGCAATCAATGATGAAGAGGAAAGATATGAAGGCAGGGCTGAAAAGAGATAGTGAGAAGATAAGAAAGGCAATGATAGCAAAGATACATATTGCAAAGAAGGAGCTCGGTTTAGAGGAAGAGGAGTATCGTTTTTTGCTGAAGTCTATCACTGGGAAGGATAGCTGTAAGTATATGCATGAAGGGGAGTTAGAAAAGGTATTAGAGGTCTTATATGCGTTGGGATTTGAGCCGAAAAAGAAGGCAAAGATAGAAAATTTAAGCTTTAACAAAGAAGGCATGATCAAGATGATAGAATATCATGCGGAGATTATCTTGGGCGATAACTGGAAAAGAAGGCTAAGGGGATATGTGAAGAAGAAGTTTGGGATTGATGATATAAGGTGGTGTAGCTATCGTCAGCTTGTTAGTGTATGGGGATTTTTAAGAGCAATAGAAAGAGAAAGAGAAGAAAATTTACCTTTTTAGCAGGTTTTACACAAAAAAAACAATGGAGGTGCTAAAATGGGTATGGCTAAGCTTTTGCAAGAGGTTAAAACAGAGATGGCAGGTGGTAAAATTGTAGTTAAAATTAGAGGGAAGGAGTTTGAAATAGTTGATGAGAAGCTTGCTGTGGCTATTCTTTCGGCATTTGTAACAAAAGAGGATATGAAAAGGCTTGAGAAGGTCTATCAAGAGTATAAGTCGTATATCGTGGAAGAAGCTAAGAGTTATTTAAAGGGAGCTCAGACAGTTTCATTTATCGTGCCCATTGATGAAAAGGATAAAGTTGAATGCAAAGTGACATTTGGTTATGAGTATGTGATACCACCTGAGCATGTGGAAGAAGTGAAGGCTATTCTTGGGGATAAGTTTGAAGCCTTGGTCAATGTGAAGACTGAGTATAGGGCAACTAAGAAGCTTGTAGAGATGGCTTGTGATGCGGATAACAGAGGAGAATTAGCAAAGTATATTGAGATAAAGGAGAAGAGCCCGGTCGTAAGCTTTGCGTATGAATAGATATAGATATCATTTTGAAATTGAAAGCATAAGAAAGACGATTGATTTAAGCAAGTATTACAGTATTGAAGAAGTAGCAAGTCTGTTGAAAGTGCATTATATCACAGTTTACAGGTTGATCCAGTTTGGAGAATTAGATGCGGTCAAAGTTGGCGGGGTCTGGCGGGTGCCAGGTCCTGCCCTTCTGTCCTTTTTAGAGTCCAGGCATCCTTTCAATTTGCCTGAAAAATAGGTCTTAAAGATAGGTCTTTTTAGCAGGTTTTACACTCTCTAAGAAATTTCTGCTTATCCTTAGTTAAAAAACTCTGGAGGTAAAGTATGCCTGAAGTCAAGAAGTATGCTCTAAGGTTTGGGATAGCTCTTCTGATAGCCTTGCCGTTTGCTATTTTTGCTGGGGGTGAGGCCTTTAGAATCTTTTGCTATAAGGTTGCGATGTGTGCAGTAGGGGTGGCTTTGGCAGAACTTATTTGGGCAGCGTTTTTTAAAACTGTCTATGGGGCAACCGAGAATTTAGATGCGGTGGGAAGAATAAGCGTGCTTATATTCAGAGGCTTACTTTACATAGGTATTTTACTTGGGCTAATGCTTGGGCTCTAAAATGAAGAGGGTTTTAAGTATTGCGATGATCGTTTCTGGGCTTGCGTCTACTGTTCAGGCAGGGATTGTGGATAGATGCATGAAGTATGCTCCGCTTGTAATTCGTGAGGCAAGATATCATATCGGGATGAATGCACCGGCTCATCTCTTTCTCGGGCAGATTGAGCAGGAAAGTCGGTGCAATGAAGGGGCTACAGCTTTTGACGGCGGAATGGGGCTTGGACAGTTTATGCCTGAGACCGCAAAAGAGCTCCATGAAAGATATAAAGTGCTTCAGGAGTTCCCTTTCAATCCTTATGACCCGAGATGGAATGTGAGAGCTTTAATTCTCTATGATAGGGAGTGTTATAACTCAGTTGTTTGCAAGGGCTGGTATTTTGCGTTGCGGTCATATAATGGAGGAGCATCTCTGCTAAACAGGGAAATAGCAAGGGCTGGAAGCTGTGATTTAGAAAAGGTTGAAGCCCAATGTAAGCGAAAGGTTATCAGGCTTAAGAATGGCTCTCTACTTGACCTATGCGTAGTGAACATTGAGTATCCGTATCGCATCTTTGAAAAGTCGGAAAAGTATAAAAGGAGGCTTGAGGTTAGATGATAGGCTTCCTAATCTTTAGGATTTTGAAGTATTTGCTTATCGGGGCTCTCTTTTTTGCGATTGGTTTCAAATCCGCTTGGTATATACAGGGCTTAAAGATTGAGAAGATAAGGCTTGATGCTAAAAAGCTTGAGGAAGCTTTAAAACAATGTGAAGGAGCTAACGAGAGCAATTTAAAAACGATTGAGTCTCTAAAGCTTGAGCTTTCTAAAGCTAACAGGCTTTGCAGTGCAAGGGCGAAAATTCATAGACAGACGCTTAAAAGGCTTCAGGAAATAGATGCTTTAGAACCAAAGAGCGAGGGAGGAAATGAAACAAATAGCTCTGACCCTATTTTGCTTGAGCTTAATCGGATGTTCCCCTCTGGAGCTTACGACAAGTAAGATTGTTAAGACCGAGTATGTTAGACCTGAGTTTCCAGAGATACCGGAAGAGCCGAGCTACTATAAAGTGGAATTTTTCAAAGCAAACGGGAGCTACTGCCTTGACCCTGAAAACGCAAAGAGCTTACTAAAAAACATAGAGCTTATGCGTGGTTACTGTTCTGAGCTAAGGCTTATTCTTGAGAGCCTAAAAGGCAAGGTAAAAGGCGAGGGAGGCAAGTAGTGGAGTTTGCTCTTTTGCAGGTTCTGGAGAAAGGGGGCACTTTTGCGCTTTTTGCCTTTTGCATTTACTTAATCGTGCGGATTGAAAAGGTGATAAATAGACTTGCTGAAAGGATAGATAAGCTTGAGGATGAGCTTCAGACAAAGTATGTGACAAAAGAAGAAGTGTTTGCTGATATTTCGGGCTGGAGAGGTGATTTACGAGCAATTGCTGAGAAGATCGATGAGATGCGAAAGGAATTTTTTTATTTGAAAGGACGCTACGATGAGCTTAGGGGGAAACAATGATGAAATATGCATCCCTAAGAGGCATGATACTTGAGTTTTTGCACAAGGTATATCCAAACCTGGTCCTTGAACTGGACATCTTGTCTGTTTTTTACAGAGATTACAAGAATACTGCCATAAGGAAGTCTCTCGCCTACTTAGTTGACAAGGGTTATGTGGAAAGGGTAGAAAAGGACCATCCTCTTAGACGCTATGATAGGCAGGTTTTCTACAAGCTTACCCCGAAGGGGGTTGATTTGCTTGAAGGGACCATCAAGGATGAGGCTATCGCTATTGATGATAGGGACGGAGTATGAGCAGGCGGTCAAAAGTAGACCTATACGGGCTTTTAGACAGGGTGATCTATCTATATGAGCAGGAGAAAAAGTCTATTGCGGAGATTGAGCAAATACTTCGAGCTGAAGGCTACGATATTTCTCGGGAGTCTATAAGAAGAAAGATCAAGTCCTCTCGGGAAATAGCCGAGGTCTATAGGAAGAGCTTAGAAGAGGCTAAGGTTCTGATCGATGCAGTGAGAAGCAACCCAAACACAGATGTAATTGAAGTGACATCGAGCCTTCTTGCTCATAAGCTTTTTGAATTTTCAAAGACTATAGAGGAGCTTGATTTTCAAAATGCCGAAGAGTTTATCAGGGCTGTGCAAAGATTGGCTGATGCTCAGGTGAAAGTTGCAAGACTTAGGCTTGATTATCAGAAAGGGTTTGAAGCAGCAAAAAAGGAGATTATACAGGCTCTTTCGCTTGAGCTTGCAAAGGAGCCTGAACTTTTAAGAAAGCTAAAAGAGATAATCAACAATGTAAAGGTTCAAGAATGAGCATCCTTAAAGAAGTCCTAAGCAGGATTGATGTTTCTGGTGAGCTTGAGAAACAAGAACGGATAGACAAGGCAAGGAAGGACTTTGGGTTTTTCTGCAGGTATTATTTACCTCATGCCTTTAGCCTGCCTATGGCTGAGTATCAACGGGTCATAATAGATATCATCAACTCTGGAGAGGTCAAAAGGGAGCATGTAGATATCCTTTCTCGGTATATCAAAGAGAAGGCAAGGGGATGTTTAAAGGAAGGGCGTTTTGAAGGACTTTTAGACATCGAGCCAAGGGACCATGGGAAGACTACAAGGATGGCTCAGGCTTTTCCGCTGTGGCTTGTTTTAACCAAGCAGAATGTCTTCCCGGTTATCGTTTCTGCAAGCTCTGATAGTGCCAGGGATATCCTTGAAAGCATAAGGTTTGAGCTTGAGCATAACGAGAGGATCTTAGAGGATTTCGGAAGCTTGAAAGGTGAGATATGGACGGGGCGAAAGATTACGCTTAAAAACGGAAATTCTATTGCTGCTCTTGGTGCTGGGCAGTCGGCAAGGGGTATTAAAGATAGATACAAGAGACCATCGCATGTTATCTGCGATGACTTACTTAAGGACAAAGAGGTTGAAAGCAAAATCAGCAGGGACAAGGTCTACAAATGGTTTAAGCGAGTGGTTATGAACCTTGGGAAAGGGGCAAAGATAATCATCGTGAATACCATCCTTCATCCGGATGACCTTCCCTCAAGACTTCTAAAGGAGATAGAATCTGGGACGCTAAAAGACTGGGTAGGAGTTGTTTTTTCAGCCATAACCCCTGAAGGCAAGCCTCTTTGGCCAGAGCGTTGGAGCTTAGAGGATATAGAGAAAAAAAGGGAACAGCTTGGGGGCTTTGTTTTTGCTACAGAATGGATGAACGAACCTATTGCTGAGGAAGAGCGAAAATTTAAGCCTGAGTGGTTTCAGTTCTATGAGCCATCAGAGCTAAGGAACATTAAGTTTGAGCGGGTGGTTATGGCTGTTGACCCAGCAACTGGGAAGTCAACAGGGGACTATTCGGCAATAGTTGTAGTTGGGCGAACTTCAAATAATCAAATCTATGTGCTTGATGCTGAGGGAGAGAAGATTTCGGACTTAGCCTTGATAAGACGCATTATAGACAAATACCGTGCCTGGAGACCGGATAAGATCCTTTTTGAAATACAAGCTTTTCAGGAGATTTATAAGAACCAGCTTCTTCGTGAAGCTTTAAAGGAAGGGCTTGTTTTACCGGTTAAGGGCATAAAGCACACGGTGAACAAGGAACTCAGAATTAGTAAGCTTAGCCCTTTAGTTGAGGCTGGGATTATTCTTTTTAAGAAGACCCAGAGCCTTCTTTTGCAACAGCTTGAGGAGTTTCCTCGGGGGCATGATGACTTACCAGATGCCCTTGAGATGGCGGTATCTGAAGTTATTGCTAAGCGGGCGGTAGAACCTGTAGCCATTCCCCTTGGACTACATAGACACAGTGCAAACATCATGAGGGGTGAACCCTTTTTCAGGAGGCAAGCGTGGCTATGAAAAAGACTATGAAGGCTATGAAGAGAAGCCCTGTAAAGAAGGTTGATACAAGGATCCTAACAAATGAGATTGCCAACCCCTATAAAAAGATCCTTGCTTTCTTTGATTTTATGCCAAACCCGGATGAGGTCTTAAGGGACCGGGGCGAGACTTTAGCATTGTATAAAAAGATGCTACTTGATGCAAGAGTTTATAGTTTGCTTGAGCTCAGAAAGTCCATGGCTTTAAACAGATCTTATTCGGTGATTTCTGAAAGGTCAGATGTGGTAGAGTTTATCTATCAATGTCTTGAAGGGATAAACTTTTGGCAGGCTTGTAAGAACATTCTTTCAGCCCTTGAGTTCGGGTTCTCAGTCACGGAAATTATCTGGGAGGTCAAAGATGGAAAATACATCCCTTCCGCCCTGAAGTATAGAGACCCTGAGCGGTTTGTGTTTGACTATCAGGGGAATTTGTATTTTTTACAGTATGGAGAAAAGGTCCTATTGGAGACGGAATATAAATTTATCGTTCATAGGCATGGTTCAACGGAGAGCCCTTACGGTTCATCAGTCTTAAAGCAATGCTACTGGCCGATGATGTTTAAGCAAGCTGGATGGCGGTTCTGGATGACGGCAGCTGAGAAGTTTGGCGTGCCAACGGTGCTTGCCATCTTTGAGAGCGAGGATGAAGAGCAGGCAAGGCAAAGGGCTATAGAGCTTGCTCAAGCTTTGGCTAATATTCAGGGTGATGCCGCTGTTGCCCTGGGAAATGTGAAGGATGTGAAAACCCTTGAGGTTCGGGGCTCTCTTGATAACTTTAAAACCCTTATTGAGGCTTGCGACAATCAAATAGCCTATGCCATCACTGGGCAGAGCTTAGCTTCAGCTGAGGGTCAGTATGGCACAAGGGCTCAAGCGGAAGTCCATGAGAGGATGTTTAAAGCGGTAGCAAGACAGGATGCTATAGCCCTTGCCAACACTTTAACAAGGACGTTGATTAAATGGATTTGCGAGCTAAATTTTGGTCCTGATGTTTCCGCTGTGTTTGAGTTTGATGTTGACGAATACGCAAGTTGGGACACAATCAAGTCGGCAATAGAGCTTGGTATTCCTATCTCAAAATCAATCCTTTACCGGGAATACAATATCCCCGAGCCAGAGGATCAAAACGATGCTTTTGTTTCTCCTAAGGTCCAACCAGGTCAGGGCTCAACTCTACTTTTTGCCGATATAGATAAAAAAAAAACGGAAGTTCCTGCGCATCTCATAGACGAAAGTTTCAAGGCAAACGAGCTTGAGATAGCAAGTGAGTCTGCCAAAAAGGTCATCTTAGACCTCATTGAAGAAGGGCTAAACATTAGTTATGGAAGGCTAAAGAAGTTTGCTGATACTCAATTCCAGGAAAAAAGTTTAGGATTTTCCAAGAAGGTTAGAAAAAAACTTGTGGAAACGGTGCGGAATGTCTTAGTGGTAAGCTTTCTTATGGGGATGGACCATGCGGAGTCAAAGATCGAGTTTGGAGACGATGGGTTGGATGTAATTCCTGAGCCTTTAAGCTTTGAAGAGGCAGAAAGGCTTTTTCTCATGCGAATTCCTATGACGAAGGAGGAGTGGGAGGAGTTAGAAGCCAAGCTTCGTTTTCGGGCTTTTACAGTGGCAAGGCTTACGGAGCTTGACGCTATAAATGCTATACGGGAAAAGCTGATTAAGGTTTTGCAGGAAGGAAAGACTTTAAGGCAGTTCTGGGAGGAAGGGGGAAAGGATGAGCTTTTGAAAAGGGCAGGATTTCATAGGAGCAACCCTTGGTATTGGGAGACGGTTTTCAGGACGAACATTCAGACAGCCTACAACGCAGGTCGGGCTTATCAGTTTAGGAAGGCAAAGCCTGCTTATCTTGAGTTTGTAGGTATTACGGATGCAAGGCAGACGAAGATCTGCCGAGCAAGGTCAGGAGTAATAAGACCTGCGGATGATATATGGTGGAGTTCTAATTGGCCACCTCTTCATTTTAACTGTCGTTCAACTGTGCGGGCAGTTCATAGAGAGGAGTTTGAAACTCTTGGTTTGTCTATAACAAGGAACCTTCCTTCTGAGCCACCAGCTAAGGGTTTTGGAGTGCATCCACTTGAGAGTGGTTCTTACTGGAAGCTTACACCTCAGATGATAGAAAGGGCAAAGAAATACGGAATTTATGAGGAGATAGTCAAAACCGCAAGGGAGCTTGGGCTTGATGTTAAGGAAATTCAAATAGGAAAAGGCTTAAAAAGACAAAATCTATAAAAGGGAGATATTTTTCATGATCTTAGGAGGATGTATCATCGAGAATGAAGAAGAAGCGGAATGGCGTCGGAAAGTCGCAGAATATTTTAGGGATGCTTTTGATCTCTAAGGTCGCATAGCCTCACCATTTTCGTCTTTCGTCTAATTTTTAATTTCCCCTTTTCAATTTTAGCAGGTTTTACATACAGCCCTTTTTTCTTGTTTATTCTTTAGTTTAACAAGGTTAAGGAGGCAGTATGCTTAAGCTTGAGCTTGTGAGGACTGGTAAATTTGGCGATGTAGAAATCACTGAAAAGGACCTTGAAGAGCTCGTTCAGAACTTTCAAGGTGAAGTCCCTATTACACTTGGGCATACTCTTGCGGATTATATGCCAGCTGTCGGCTGGGTCAAAAGGATAGAAAAGAAGGATGGTTCGTTAATTGGGGAAGTTGAGCTAAACGACCTGGTAAAAGAAGCTTTTGAACAGGGGCTCTATAAGAAATGGTCAGTTGGTATAAGAAAACAGCAAGACGGGAAGAAGTATCTTCATCATGTAGCCCTTCTTGGAGCTGTTCCGCCAAAGATAAAGGACTTAAAGGTCTTTAAAGAGGTAAACCTTTCCGATTGTTCCGAGTGCTGGACCTTTAACTTTGCAGATGCTGAAGAGCTTGCCGATAAACCACCACCCCTTGAGAGCTTGGATGTAGTAGATACTGAATGGGATGTGGAGGCAGCAAGGAAGAGAGTGTTTGAGAAATACGGTATTGCTGGGCTTAAAGCCTATTCACTTTATCAAGACCATGAGGCTGACCCAGAAACCAAATCAGCCTACAAGTTTTTGGTTGTCGATATCGTGGACGGAAAGCCAGTGATCGTGAAAAAGGCTATATCTGCAGCACTTGCTTATCTTCACGGGGCAAGAGGAGTAAAGATCCCCGAAGAAGTTCGGAAGAAGGTTGAGCCAAAAGTCGAGAAGCTCAAGAAAAAAATAGAGAAGGAGGAGGAAAAGATGGCAGATGAGGTTCTCAAAGAAAAGGAAGAAACCATTAAGAAGCTTAAAGAGGAGCTAATCAGCATTAAGAAAGAGGCTTTGAGGTCGGCAATTAGTGGAAAGGTGCCGAAGGCTTTACATGATAAGGTTCTTCTCCTTGCGGACTATCTACCTTATGAGGAAAAGATTGAGCTTTCTGATGAGTCTAATGGTAAAGAAACAAGGAAGCTTTCAGCGATAGATTTGCTAATTGAAATCTTTAAGAGTATCCCCTTGCCTGTCCGTCCTGGTGAGATGGACCTTGGGGATGTAGATAGAGCTGAAGAAGACATCGACGGAATGAAACTACTATCAAAAGTATAGGAGGTGTGAGATGGCTTTTGACGCTGTATTAGGAAAACAAAGCCTTACAGAAAAACAGGTTGTTAGCACGGTTCATCCGGCAGTAATCCTAACCTACCCTTGTAAAGAGAACCAGGGGATTCTTGATGCTGGCGTGATACTTTCGCTTAATGCCGAGGGGAAGGTTATCCCTTATACCAAATATATCTACCTTTCTGAGGCGCAAGATTATCGCTTTACGCTTGGGACAGGAAATGGAAGCACAACTACTTTTACCGGAACCTTGCCTAATGGTCCCATTGCAAGTTTAAGCGTTGAGGTTCAGGCTGGAAATGTTATTGGCAAGGATGATGGCTGCGGAAGAATAATAGGGACTGGTATCTCAGGAACTATCAATTACGAAACCGGAGAAATAAACATCATCTTTTCTTCAGCCCCGGCTAATGGAACAGCTGTCAAAGTAGCCTATGCCACAAGACCTATCGGGGTGTTAACCCATATCCTTGATACTACAAAGGAGAGCGTAGCCAATGTGCTTGTTCATGGATGCGTGGTAAATGCAAACCTTCTTGCGAAGGTAGGAGATAATTTCGTGCAGGCAGATGACAAAGACTTAGCAAGGCTAAAGGATATCTACGGAGTGTAAATCAAAGCAAGGAGGGTGCAAAGATGGGGAAAGGTAGGAAACCAAAGGCGCCAAAGCCAAAGCTAACTTGTTAGGCTTTGGCTGTTGAGCGTGGGGGAAGCCCACGCTCAGCTTGCAAGAGAAAAACAAAACTACATAAAGGAGGGTTAAGGATGTTTGAAATTAACTTAAGGCAATTTTTCACCCCAAAGGCTATAGCAGAAACCTTGCAGGTCTTGCCACCGCTTATGACCCCGGTAATGGACAGGGTCTACCCTGAAGGAAACAGGAAACAGCATCCCTTCCCTGTCCTTGGGTATACCGAGATAAAACGAGTGGTGAAAAATGTTCCAGTTGTGAGGAGAGGTTCTACAGCAGTCCAAGTAGGAGAAGATAAGGGAGGTATAACCTACATTGAGCCTCAACCGATTGAGGTTTCAACCTTCCTTTCCGCAAAGGAACTAAACGATATGCAACTTTTAACCGCAAAAGGCATACAGCAATACATCACGGATAAGATCGATTTTCTAAGGCGAGTGGTTAGAAAAACTACCGAGGCTTTAGCCGCTCAGTCTTTAACCGGTGAGATAGCTTATCCTATGAAGACAGCAAGCGGGCTTGAGACCTATTCCGTTAACTTTGGAAGCACTTTGGCTTATACCGTAGATAAACTCTGGGATGACCCAGGTAAAAAGCTTTCGGAAGTTTTGGAAGACCTGATAGCCATTTCTCAGACGATCATAGAAAACGGCTACGGAAACATAGTATTCTTAGCTGGAGCAAAAGCCTTTTCTACCCTTGCTGGGCTCGCATTAAATGTCCATACCGAGGGTAAGATTGCGATTCAGATCACTGAAAAGGCTATAAACATAGCTGGTTTTATCATTGAGCTTATGCATTACAAGTATCTTGATCTCTTAACCAACCAAAGTAAGTATGTAGTCCCGCCTGATAAGATTTGCGCTATATCTCTTGAAGCTCCGCATACGCTTTTTTACTGCGCTATAGATGACATTGAGGCTGGGCTTGTGCCTTTGCCTCTCTTTGCCACTTATGAGATAAAGAAGAACCCAAGCGGGGTTGAGATAGTAGGTAAATCGAAGCCCTTACCAGTGCCTGTAGTCGACGCTATATGCTGGGCAGATGTGACCTCATAAATTGGCTTATAAGGGGTATTTTTAAGACCCCCTATATTAGGTATAGGGGGCTTAAGAAGATGGCATTTTAGCCCGTTTATAAACATTTATAAACACCCTTTTTTGAAGGGGTTTAGACCTGGGTATGGAGCTACCAAACGACCTTATAGCCGAGTTAAAAAAAGAGATAAAGCCCTATAACTTGAGCGCCCTTATCGGGGATGAAGGGGAAGATGTCGTTGAGAGGTGTTTAGAAAAGGCTATGGTTTGGCTTAAGGCAAAGCTTCGCACCTATGGGAAAGATGTTGACTTAACTCATCCGGTTATAAAACAGGCGTTGCTTAAGAGGACGCTTTATGAGCTCTATAGCTACGCTGAAAACGAAGAGATAGCAAGAGACAAAGCAAAGGATGCGGTTGAGCTACTCAGAGCTGAGTTTGGGACAAGCATTGAAGGAGAAGGCTTTTCCGGGAAGGGGCAACCAGTTGCTTATGTAATCCCCGGGAAACCTGACTGGAGGGGCTTTAAGGAATGATCCACTGCGAAGTTAATATTGCCGACCTCGTGAAATTAAAGGAGCTACCGCAAAAGCTTTTTAATATAGCCTTTTTTAATGAACTTGGGCAATACATGGTATCTTCAACGCAGAGGAAGATCCGGGCAGGCATTCGTCCGGAAAATGCCCCTTTAACTAAGGCTTATAAGAAGTCCGGGCTTACGCTTCGGGATACAGGAAGGCTTCTTAGCTCAATAACCCATAAGGCGGATGCAATAAGCGTGATAGTGGGGACGAATGTCATCTATGGAAGGATCCACCAGCTTGGAGGCACAATTCAGCCCAAGAAGGCAAGGAAGCTTTGGATACCTGCAGGCTGGGAAACAAGAAAGCTTATGCGTAGATACGGGGCAAGCCCTGAAGCGGTAGTCAAGGCTATGAAATCTGCAGGCTATAGGGTCTGGAAATCTCGCTCAGGCAAAGCCATCCTCTATGCTGATAAAAAAGGAAAACCACAGGTCCTTTTTGTGCTTAAAGATAGCGTTCAGATCCCAGCAAGACCTTATCTCAAAGTAGATAATGCAGATATACAAGTAATCACCAAGAAGGTTGAAAGATGGCTAAAGAAGTAAGGGAGTTTAGCGTAAGGGATATAGGCTACGCTGGAGTGATAAAGCATATCCTTGCTGATTTTCTGAAGAAGGAAACTGGGCTTACTGTGCTCGTTGAGCCTCAACCAGTTATGCCAGCTGAGCCTCATCTACGGGTGATGTTTTCTGGGTTTGAGTTTGCAAGCGAATTTGAGAAAGATGCTGATTTCACAGGGTATGGCATTGAAAATGTTTACACTCTTAAGATGGAATGTCTTTTGACACTTACCGCACAAGGTGATGGACCAGATGTCTTTTTAGATGAGGTAATTTCTGCTTGCTTTAAGCTTCAGAAGCTCTTTCGTGAGCCTATCACAATTCCGGTAGTAGATGGCTTTGGGATAACTGTTTCCGCTAAGGTTAGGGATAAGGGACAGCTTTTCAAAAACGAGGAAGAGGGGAAAAAGCCCTATCTTTTTGAGAAGAACTTTGAATTAGCAATATACATGCCTTATGTGGAGGTGAAGCATGCCCCGTAAGAAGGACGAAGCTTTAGAACAAGATTTAAAGCAAGATTTAAACGAGCCTAATGTTAAGGAAGCCCCGGAAGAAGCCCCAAAGGAAGCTATCCCAAAACAGCTTAAGTATGTAGGCAAGGCTATCAATCACTTTAGTCATGAAGGAGTCCTTTATCAGCTTATACCGAACACGGTTTACATAGGGCTTCCTGATTGTTTGCCGGTTAGAAGGCTGATCGAGAAGGGGGAACTTATAGAAATTAAAATCGAGAAGGGGGAACTTATAGAAATTAAATAAACATAAGGAGGTGCCAGAATGGCTTTTCAGCATGGAGTATACATTCAAGAGCTTGATACCAAGATACTTGGGGTTAGGACTTGCGATAGTGCTCTACCTTTTGTGGTAGGGACAGCTCCGGTGCAGACGCTTCCTTCTGGGGCAAGACCCATCAATGAGCCTAAGCTTATCTTTAGCTACAAGGAGTATGTGCAGACATTCGGGGAGGTCCCTCAGGGGGAAAGCGAAGAGAAGTATACGCTTTCTCAGTTTGCAAGGATTTACTTTACCCTCTATCAAATGACCCCAGCCATCTTTGTTAATGTGTTTGACCCTGATATTCACAAAGACGCCCAAGGTAATCCGGACCCAACTGTTATCACTCCTGGAGAAATTATAGGTGGCTACAACTCTACGACTGGAAAAAGAACCGGGCTTGAGACCATTGAAGAGGTCTTTTCCCTCTTTGGCAAGGTAGTAGGCACCATCTTAGCCCCGGGCTTTAGTTATCATCAAAGCGTAGCAAACGCAATGATCGCAAAGGCTGAGAAACTAAACAACCACTTCAAAGCCATGGCTTACATCGATACTCCCCCAGATGCTATTTTGCCAACGGATGCCAAGGCTTTTAAAGATAACTTTGGGTCGCCTCATGCGGTGGTCTTTTGGCCTCATGCCAAGTTTAACGGAATGAAGCATTGGTTATCAGCACATGCGGCAGGCTTGACAGCTAAGGTTGACGAAAATAATACAGGCGTCCCTTACGAAAGCCCATCTAACAAAGAGCTCCGCATAGATGCCCCGGAGAAGATCCTGTCCATACAAGAAGCAAACTATCTTAACGAGCAAGGAATATGCACGGTCTTTAGGTTTACTTCTGGTTGGAAGCTCTGGGGTAATAGAACAGCAGCCTTCCCAGAGAAAACAGACATCAAGGATGCCTTTATCCCCTGCAGGAGAATGGCTAATTGGATAGAGAACAACCTTGTGCTTTTGACCTGGCAAAAGGTAGACGACCCAATGAACAAGAGGCTGATAGAATCGGTAGTCTCAACGGTTAACATTTGGCTAAACGGTCTTGTAGGTAGAAACTTTCTCATTGGGGCAAAGGTTTATTTCCGTCCCCAGGATAACCCGCTTACAGACCTCGCAAACGGCATAATTAGGTTCTACATCACCTATCTTGCCCCACCGCCTGCTGAAACCATTGAATACATCTTAGAAGTAGATGTGACCTACTTTAACAACCTCTTCGGAGGCTAAAGCTTTGATACCTATAAAAAGAAATAGAAAAGGAGGTGGCTAAGATGGCTTTTGAATATCCAAATGTCTTAAACGATGCCAATGTTTATGTAGACGGCAAAACTTGGCTTGGCAAGGCTGAGGTGACCTTGCCGGAGATTAACCACAAGGTAGTTGACATGCAGGTAATGGGTGTTGCTGGAGGCATGGAAGTTCCGCTTATTGGGCATATAGACAAGCTCAAAGGGACTATCAAGTTCAAATCCATAGATAAAGAAGCCTTGAAGGTGCTTTTTGATTCCTCTTATTCTCCCTTGCTTGACATAAGAGCTGCTATCCAAAAATACAATGTGACAACCGGCAAGATGGGCTACATCCCAGTTAAGGCGACCATCAAGGGCTTTTTCTACAAAACTAAGCTTTTGGGGTTTAAGCAAGGCTCGGATGAGACTTCAGATGTAGAGTTTGAGGCTCACTATTTCAAGCTTGAAGTAGACGGAGAGGAAATACTTGAGATAGATAAGTTTAACTACATCTACCGAGTAAACGGTAAGGACTTGCTTGCTGAAGTAAGAGCTGCCCTTGGAATGTAAGATTTTTAGGAGGTAGAGATGGAGATTTTAAAAGAGCTTGAGATACAGGGCAAAAAGGTTGTGATCTATAAAGGCAAAGGTCGGCATCTCATCAATGCTCAAATAAAAGCAAACTCTACGGATGAGCTTATCTGGGCTTTGATAACTGAGCTTGTGGAAATCGACGAAAAAAGGGTCACCCTTGAAGACATTTATGAGATGGACCTTGCTTTTGTTTTACAACTTCAGAATGTTTTTGCTGAGACTTATCTTCCTTTTTTATCTCCGCAGAGGACATCCTTGCCCTCAGCAAATACACAGGATGGAGCATCTCAGAGCTGAGCGAGATGGATGTAGAGGAGCTAAGTTTTTGGCTGAGGAAGGCAAGCAAGCTTGCCGAGAAAGAGGCAGAAGAGTTAAGGAAGGTGCCTTAGCCTATCCCGAATACTTCTTATTTAGCTTATGAATATGCCTCTGCTTATGTTTAAGCTTAAAGTAGGACCAAAGATGCTTAACTATGAGGTAGACAATGTAGACTGCTATTCCGATGCCAGCAAGGATATATGCGCCAATGTAGATAAAAGCATACAAGAATATTACAAACCACACTACCCACATAGGAGGATTATACCATGGATAGTCTTTTTACCATAGGGATAATGCTAAAAGCGATAGACCAGGCTTCTCAGGTCTTCAAGCAGATGAGCAATAATGCCCTAACTGAGGTAGCTAAGATTTCGCAAAAGTTCAAGGAGCTTGGGGAGAAGATACAAAGTCTTGGGATGAGATCCATGGCTAATGGAATGATAATGGTTGCCCCGATCCAGAAGGCGGTATCAACTTTTGCAGAGTTAGAAGAGGCTCAAACGAGGCTTCAAGCGCTACTGATGGACAATACAGGCAAAGTATCTGAAGAGTATAAAAAACTGGAAGATCTTGCAGCAAAGCTTGGGACAATGCTACCCGGAACCACTAAAGACATGATCGAAATGTTTATTGTGCAAAGGGAGCAAGGTATTCAGACCCAGCAAATCCTAAATGGAGTGGGTGAAGCTACAGCTAAGTTTGCTGTGCTTATGAGAATGAACTATAAGGAAGCAGCTTTAGCAACTGCTAAATTAGGGGAAGCATTAGGAATTGCGGATAAAGACATGGAGAAATTTTTAGATATTTTGCAGAGGGTAAAATTTGCATCTGGTGTGGACATACAAGATTTAATCTACACCTTTAAATATGCAGGCTCTACTTTTCAATCGTTGGGTTTAACTGGTTTAGAAAAAGCTAAAGAAGTGTCTGCAATGTATGGTGTTCTTAGTAGAATGGCTATGGAAGGTTCGCAAGCTGGAACAAATGTCGCTGATTTATTGCAGATGCTTGCTGAACTGGACCATAGACTAAAAACAAAAAAAATAAGAGAGCTTGTAGGAGAGGTTTTTAAAGAATATGGAATAAAACTTGAATTCTTTGATGAGAAAGGTCAGTTTAAAGGTATTCGGGCTATGATAGCTGAACTTGAAAAACTTAAAGCACTCAATCCCCAACAACAGTTGGTTGTTTTAAAAAGACTGTTTGGTGAGCAAGGAATGCGACCAGCTAAACTTCTTTTGGAAAAAGGAGTTGCTGGTTTAGATGAAATGCTAAAGCGTATGGAACAACAGGCAGACATGCAAACAAGGATCAATAAAATATTAGAAACTCATAAGCAGAAGTGGGATGCACTGTCAGGAACAATTGAAAATACTATAGCCTATTTTGGAGGGGCAACCGCTAAGGCTTTACAACTTGGGAAAGTATTTGAATTTTTGAACGATGTCTTTGACAAACTCAATGACTTCATGATGAAGCATGAGAAGCTAACTGGAATGCTTGGAGCTGGGATTGCTGTTGCTGGAGGGGCTCTCATCGTGGTTGGAGGTGGATTAATGCTCTTAGGAGCAGGGATCAAACTTCTTGGCTCAGGCATTGAGGCTATACAAACAGGCATAAAGGCTATGAAAACCTTCGCAAGCTGGACAATCACCGCAAGAAAAGAGTTACTTCGCTTAATTGGTGTTCAAAAGCTGATGGAAGCTTCGCAATACCATGGCGGTTTTGGTAAAGCACTTCCTTTCTGGCTTTCTAATACAAAGCTAAGGATTTTAGAAGCTACCTCAGCCATGAAGGATTGGATTGTCGCTCAATTGAAAGCCTTCCGAACACATTTCTTAACCTTGACTGGGCTGAAAAACTTAGCTCGTGCTTTTGGCAGTGTCCTTGTTAACGCTTTAAGAGCTGCTATCACAGGTATAAGGGCTCTTAGTGCGGCTCTTCTTACAAACCCAATTACTTGGGTTGGCTTAGCCATAGGGACGGCAGCTTTTTTGATTTACAAATACTGGAAGCCCATTTTATCATTCTTCAAAGGACTATGGGAAGGTATTAAGGAGAGCTTAAAAGGTCTTGAGCCTGCTTGGGATGGGTTCAAAAGAGCGGGCAAATTCCTTGAACCTGTCCTAAACGCCTTAAAAGGCATCTATAACTTCGTTAAGAACCTGTTTAAGCCCGTTGAGGACACCGGCGCCGCCGCCGAAAACTTAGGTCTCCGCTTCGGAAAAGCTATAGGAAAAATTCTATCTTATATTTCCACCCTTCCTTCAAAGCTCTTTGAAGCTGGAAAAAAGCTCATGGAATCTTTAGCCTCAGGCATAATGTCAGCGATAAAAAAACCGATAGAGGCAGTAAAAGCTCTTGCTCAGAAAATACGCAACTTCTTCCCCTTTTCTCCAGCTAAAGAAGGTCCACTCAGGGATTTGCACAAGATAAAGCTTATGGAAACGATAGCCCAAAGCTTATCTCCTTCCCCTGTTCTCCAGGCCTTATATAAGATGATAAATGCCATAAAAAGCAGTTTGCTTAGCCTTCCTATGCCTGTCCTTTCTTCGGCTCTTACCCCAGCCTTAGCTGGCTCTATGGGAGGCTTAGCTGGAAGGCTTCTTTCTGCCTCTCAAGGATCCCCAACCCCAGTGATAAATTTGCATCAGACGCTAAACATCTCAGGCAATGTTGATAGTAAATCCCCAAAAGAAATAGCAAACACCGTATCCCTTGCTACTAAAGAAGCTATCTTTAAAGCCATAGACGAATACTTCCGTAGGAAAGCCCGCCCAGAATGGAAGTAAGCCATGCAGATAGGGGTTCTCGGAGACATTGTGTTTGAGGTCTCACAAAACAAAGTCTATTCGATAGCTGGCTTACGCAGACAAAGCACTTGGAAGTATGCAGAGCATGAGATCATCAAAGGAAAGTCAAGACTGCAGAAGCTTGGAAGACAGCTTGACACTGTCTCACTTACTCTTCGCTTCGTAGACTACTTTTGCGTCCCCTTAGCTGAGGTCAAAAGACTAAAAGAACAAGCCGAAAAGAAAGAGCCCTTAACGCTTGTAATTGGAAATGAGGTCTTCGGAGACTTTGTGATCGAATCTATTGCTGAGACATGGGTAGAAACAGACGGAAACGGAAATCCACGCTTAATTGAGGTTGAAGTTCAGCTTAAGGAGTATTACTGATGAAATACAGAACCATTGCAGGCGATAGATGGGACCTGATCAGCTACCGCTTCTACGGAGACCCAGACCTCTATAAAGAGATCATCAAGGCTAATCCCTATTTGCCTGAGCACATCAAAAGAGCCCCGATACTTCCTGAAGGTATAATCCTTGAGATCCCAGAGCTTAAACTTGAACCCAAAACCCCAGAGGGCTTACCACCATGGAAAAATTAATTAGGGAGCCTTTATATGAAGTCATTTGGGCTGGCAAAGATGTTACGAAAGATGTCTCCCCATATCTTATTGAGCTTCGCTACACAGACAATCTACATGGAAAAAGCGATGAGATAGAGCTTGTCTTTGAGGACCGAGATAGTCGCTGGAAGTCCTCGTGGTTTCCTCGCACTGGAGACATCATCCGGGTTAGGATTGGACTAAAAGACGAGGTAGAAAGGTGGCTAAATTGTGGGAGCTTTACTATTGACGAGGTTGAATATCATGGTCCGCCTGATGTCATCTCTATTAAGGGGCAATCAACTTACGCTACAGCCCCACTAAGAGAGCATAAGACTACCGCCTGGGAAAACACCACTTTAAAGCAAATATGCGTTGTTATCGCAAAACGCAATAGTCTCAAACCATTTCTTCGGATTAAGCCAGACCTCAAGTTCAAACGAGTAGACCAAAAAGACCAATCCGACCTTGCTTTTCTCAAGAGCCTCTGCGAAAAATACGGCTACAATGTAAAAGTAGAAGAGGAAAAGCTTATTGTTTGCAAGCCTGAAGAGCTTGAAAAAGCAAACGCCGTAGCCGTCATCAGCAGAGATAGCTCAAACATCATAAGCTTTCGCTTCTCAAACAAGCTACACGATACTTATAAATCTTGCGTCGTTTCTTATTGGGATCCAAAGAAGAAAAAGATGGTTACCCATGTAGAGAAGGCAAAACATAAGACCGCTTCAGGGAACACCTTGAAGATTTCAGAGCGAGTTGAAAATAAAGAGCAAGCCATCGCTCGAGCTCAAGCCGAGCTTAAAAACAAAAACAAATGGGAATGGGAAGGGGACTTAGTCCTCTCCGGCAATCCCTATCTCGTTGCTGGGGCAAACATCTTACTTAAAGGCTTTGGCAAGTTTGACGGTAAATACCACATTGAAACTGCAAACCATATTCTCTCTAAATCTCTTGGCTACCAAACCTCTATCATCATAAGGAGGGTGTAAGCCAATGATTTCTGAGCTTATCAGAGTAGGAGTGGTTACCGGTATAAATCCAGAAAAAGGGACGGTTCGGGTTCATTTAGCTGGCGTTGATGAGGAGGTAAGCTACGAGCTCCCCGTTATTTTCCCCAAGACCCATAAAGATAAAGTCTATTTTATGCCGGACATCGGGGAGCAGGTTGTTTGCCTTTTTTCTGGACAAGGTCTTGAGCAAGGCTTTGTCCTTGGTGCAATATACAGCGAAGCCGACACAACTCCTGTCTCAAACAAAGACAAGTTCTTAATACGCTTTGAAGACGGAACCGAAATAGAATACGATAGAGGAGCTCATAAACTCCGGATTAGCGTCCGGGGTGATGTCCTCATAGAAGCTGATGGAAACATGACACTTAAAGCAAGTAGAATTGACTTAAACCCATAAGGGAGGTGCAAACATGAGTGCAGTTGTTCGACTTGGGGACAATTCTTGTGGTCATGAATGCTTTCCACCCCGGCCAAATGTAGAAGCTTCTCCTAATGTGTTTGTGAACGGCAAAGGTGCTCACAGGCTTGGTGATGCTTGGGCTGTGCATTCCTGACCAGCTGGAAGACATGACGGAGTGGCTTCAGGAGGAAGCCCAAACGTATTTGTCAATGGGAAACCAATTTGCCGAGTTGGAGACCCTATTTCTTGCGGAGATACCATGTGTGAAGGCTCACCCAATGTTTTTGCAAATGGCTAAGAGGTAAACCTATGCAGATAAAACTTGGCAAAATCGGAGAGTTCATAACCGGACTTGAAGACCTAAATCAAGAGATCCTTCTTATCCTTTCTACCCCTTTGGGGAGCGTCCCCCATCGTCCAGAATTCGGCTCACGCATCTATGAATACTTAGACAAACCAATGAATATAGCTAAACCACTGATATTAGCCGAAGCTTGGCGAGCCTTACGCAAAAACTCCGAGCGTTTCCTCGTCACAGACATAAAACTAAAATCCGCAGAGCACGGAAAATTCATCTTTATGGTTAAAGTCATTCCGCAATCAAAAGAAGTTGACGAAGAGGTAGTCTTAGAAGTTTTAGCAGATTTTACAACTTACACAAACGCTAAGTAGTATATTTTGATTTAAGTATGATAGACCTAAAGACCATACCCGAACCAGTCTTTGTTGAAGCAAACTGGGAAAAGATATTTGCTGAGCTTTTGCAAGCTTACGAGCTTGCTATCGGAAAACCTGTTAGCAAAGGTCAGCTTGAAGCAGTTTTGTTAAGCATTTTTGCCTACAGAGAAAATCTTCTTCGCATCCTGATCAATGAAACAGCCAAGCAAAATCTCCTTGCCTATGCTCAGGGCGAGGTGCTTGATCATCTTGGGGCTTTGCTTGGCGTTTATAGACTTCCTGCTACAAAAGCAATGACTACTCTTCGTTTCTACTTTTCTGACCTTGATAGAGACATACTCATTCCAGGTGGCACAAAAGTGGCAACAGAAGACGACAAAGCTGTTTTTGAGACTGCAGAAGATGTTTCAGTCAAAGCTGGCACTCAATATGTGGATGTTTTAGCACTCTGCACTGAAGCAGGAACTATCGGTAATGGCTACTTTCCGGGACAAATTTCTGTTCTCATAGACCCTGTGCCTTATGTGGAAAAAGTTGAAAACATAAGTATAAGCTTTGGTGGCTCGGATGTAGAAGACGACGAAAGATTTCGCTACAGGATTCAGCTTGCCCCTGAAAGCTTTAGCAATGCTGGCTCCCGTGGTGCTTATGAGTTTTGGGCAAAAACTGCCCATCAGGACATAGTTGATGTCTCGGTCCTTTCTCCTTCCCCTGGGGTGGTTAAAGTGGTTGTCCTCATGAAAAACGGGCAAATTCCAAGCCCTGAGATATTACAGAAGGTTTCAGATACGCTTAACGATGAGAAAGTTCGCCCCTTGACTGATAGAGTGATAGTCTCTCCACCAGAAGTGGTTGAGTTTTCAATATTAGGCACTATTTACCTTTATAAAAACACTCCTTTTGCTGATGCTATCCTTGAGCAAGCTTATAAGGTTTGCGAAGACTATGCGAATTTGCTTAAGAATAAGCTTGGTAAAGATATAGTTCCAGAAGAGTTAGTTAAATCTATACAGAGCATAGGCGGAGTTTATCGTGTTGTTTTAGAAAGTCCTCAGCATACTGTTTTGACAGATGAGCAAGTTGCAATTTGTCAAAGCATTACGCTTAACATAGCGGGGTCTGTTGATGGTTAAGACTAAGAACTTATTACCAGCAAACTTACAAGGTGATAAGAACATAGAAGCCATCTGCTCAGCTATAGACAAGGTCTTTACGCTTGAAAATGACCTTAGCAAGCTTCTTGTCTATTTAATAGACCAAGTAGAAGAGTCTGCCTTACCTTTCCTTGCTTGGCAATTCCATATTGAAGGCTACGAACAAGCCCAGACCATTCAGGAGAAGCGAAACCTAATCAAGCAAGCCATCGAGCTCCATCGCTACAAGGGCACACCCTACGCAGTCAAGAAGGTCTTTCAAGCTTTAAGTTTGGATGCAGATCTGCAAGAATGGTTTGACTACAATGGCGACCCTTACAAGTTTAAAGTGCTCGTTAAAAGCGTCATACAAGACGAAGCCATATACATCAGACTCACTAAACTAATTAACGAATACAAAAATGTCCGTAGTTGGCTTGACACAATCGGCTTTCACCGAGAATACAGCCAAACCCTTTACTGCGGATTTGCCTCAAAGGACGGGAAGCACTACCATATCGGCTTACACACAGACACATCAGTTGAACCTTATACCATCCATACCGGCTTTGCCCAGAGGATAGCAACATCCTATCAGATAGGCGTATACAAGCCTCAAATATCAGTTGAGCCTTATACCATTTACGCCGGCCTCGCCCAGAGGATCGCCACCTATATGGCTATATATCCAGCTAATTAGGAGGTAGGAAATGGCAGACTTTAGAGGCACAATATTAACGCAGAAAGGAATAAACCTTTTAGCTAAAGCCCAAACCGGAGCCACACTAACTTTCACAAAAATAAAGCTCGGCGACGGGCTCTGGTCCACAAGCACAGACCCAACTCAGCTAAACGACCTCGTATCCCCTAAGCTAAATCTTCCAATTCAAAACATTACAGTGATTGGCGACGGAACAGTCCGGCTAAGGTTCGTGCTAACTAACACCGGTCTTTCTCAAGGCTTCTTCATGCGAGAAATCGGTATTTACGCCCAAGACCCGGACTTGGGCGAAATCCTCTACGCCGTAGCCTACGCTGGAGACCGGGCTGACTTTATCCCCTCTGATGGCGTGACTAAAGTTGAGAATGTAGTTGACATCTATACCGTCATTGCAAACGCTCAGAACGTCACCGCAGTGATTTCCGATACGGTAGTCCTTGCAACAAAGCGAGATATAGACGAGCTTGCCCAGAGCTTAAACAACCTAAGCTCTCAGGTTAACTCACAAATAACCTCTCAGATAAATAATCTTACTCAGCAACTAAACAACACCGCATCAAACCTTAGCAACCAGATTTCTACAGTTAAACCAGAAGCCGGATCAACAGCCCCCAGCCTTGTATATTCCGGGAAGCTCTGGGTCGATGCAAACGATTTCCTGCAATACTACAACGGTTCAAACTGGAAAAATGTAAAAGCATCCTTCGCCGACACCGTCGACGGCTTCCACGCAAGCTTAACGCCAGCACCGAATGTAATAGTACCTCTTAGTGCGAATGGGGTTTTAGATTTAAGTGCGACTTATGTAAAGAGTAATGTGTATAGTTTGAGAAGAGTTGATTTGACTGGAGCAACAAGTGATTATCTGTTGCAGGTTGGAGAGGAAGCTTACATAAGTTTTAGTAATGCAACGAGTGTACCATTGAGGATTGCGACGCAGAGTGGGACTTATTATGAGATGGATGTGGTGGTTTCAAATCCTATTGGAACGAGTAGCGGGAGTTCAAATCCTGTTTATTTAAATCCAAATAATACTACTTATTCAAATGCTTTTACTTATGTAGAAGTTTATAGAAACTCAGGCGACTCAGGAGTTGGGACTTTAGTTGCTACTTATGGAGCTTTTAGAATAGGATTTGCCATACCTTCTATAAAAGTTTATATAACAAATTTCACTTCACATAAATCAACTAAAGGATTTTATTTTCAAACAGGAGTATCTATATCGCCAACAGTAGATATAAATATTTGCTGTTGGAATGATACAACGACAGCCTGGACTTCACTTGGAACAATTACTTTTCCGCAATCAACTTCAGGCTATATTTTAGTTAGGAGGTTAGCATAATGAAGGTATGGGCATATATTCATCCAGAATTGAAAACACTTTGCTGTGCTCTACTACAAGAAAGTATTCCAGATAATGTTGAAGCTATCGAATTTGAAGTAGAAAATCCTAACGATATTGTATACGATGGCTCTCAAATTCGTTTAAAAACTCAAGACGAGAAGCTACAAGAACTCAAGGCTCAAAAGCTTTCAGAGCTAAAAACTTATATAGCAGGTTTACTTGCTAAAACTGATTATATAATTACGAAGATAGCAGAAGCTCAGATACAAAATGACACCGCAAAAGTAGAAGCCCTCAAGCAACAATACTCAACCCAACTCCAGCAGAGGGAAGCAATCCGTAGCTGGAACGAACAGATGAAGCAAGCGATAAAGAACGCCCAATCCCTCGACGAACTCCTCAGCCTTGAAATCAATTTTGAGGAGCCCCCCAATGCTTAAATCCCTACCCCTTTTCCTTATAACAAAATGAGATGAACCATGACTATTAACAAAGTTATCCTCATTGGCAGGCTTGGAGCAGACCCTGAACTCCGCTACTCCCTTGAAGGAAAACCCGTTGTCACCATGCGCATAGCCACAAACGAGGTCATAATCCGTCAGAACGGAGATAAAGAAACACAAACAGAGTGGCACCGCATAGTTGCCTTTGGTAAACTTGCCGAAACCTGCGCTGAATGCTTAGAAACAGGCTCCCAGATCTATGTAGAAGGCTCTCTTCGCTACCGAAAGATCCTTGATAGATCCGGCTTCACCCGTGTTATCCCAGAAATCTTTGCCGAAACAATCAAATTTTTATCCAAACCAGCTCCTAAAGATCATACTTTCTCCAACCAAGAAAGCCCTATCTCAACCCAATCTACCTCTTCAGACCTACCTCTTAGCTATTCCAGTGATGATTTTGCCACTCAAGCCCCACGCTTACTCCTTGAAGATGATGCCGAAGACCTACCTTTTTAGCAAGTTCCATGCCCAAACCCTCCCAAATTACCTCAAAAAACATGTCAATTTTTTAGAATTTTTTGACATCTACAAACTTAGAATTCATAAGCCCTCCCAGACATCACCCTTCCCAATTGATATTCATTTTGACATATCCCCTATATCACAAAGCCCTTTCTCTCCGCAACCTTTTTATACCATTACCATGATCTGCTCTTTCCTATCTCATCCCTCTCCGCCTAATTTTTAGCACATTATCCCACGCCAAAGCACACCAAAACACGGAAATCCTCAACTTTTTTCCTGGAATTTCCTCAACTTTTTTCTGGAATCTCCTCAACTTTTTTCCTGGAATGAACATGGAGATAGAGGGGTTGAATGGAGAAGGGACTGACGGTTAAGGATGTTTTGAAGCTTTTTAAGAAGTTTAGGGAAAAGCATATAAATTTTTTTATTAAGCGGAAGGTTATTAACTATCCGATAAAGGAGAAGGATTTAGGGGAGTTGTCAATAATTTTGTGTCTGTAAATCATGATAAAATTTTAAATTAAATATTTGAGTTATCTCATATTTTTTACTCTTTATAGCTGGGATACCCTTCCTCCACCTTCCATCCCTTAAACTCTCTATCTGAAGATACATATTAATCTCAAGTATTTCAACTGACTGAAAATATCCTCCCAACCTCTCTCTTATCTTTTCTAACAGCCTATTTATACTCTCAA
>Ga0315272_10000024_pt1 | contig 59561 bp, 37 predicted proteins | sample C3_middle_MG_FD_203918 | JGI IMG/M metagenome (GOLD analysis project Ga0315272, IMG submission 203918) | Sediment microbial communities from Yellowstone Lake, YNP, Wyoming, USA - C3_middle | ecosystem: Environmental > Aquatic > Freshwater > Lake > Sediment | place: USA: Wyoming | collected...
GCGGGTTTTGAGATAATAAATTTAATGAGCAGAAAACCAGTAATAAATAAATTATGCCCTTCCTGATCAAATTCTTCATTATTTTGACACTTTCTTGATAAAGATTTCTTCAGGATATCCTTTCCTTATCAACTCCAGTCTTAACGCATATGCATCGTCCCTTGTTGGAAATTTACCTGTTGTGTAACGATAAAACTTATCCGAATCATTATACAAAACTTTCATATCCGTAATGTACTTAAAATAGGTCACATCTACAGGATTATGAAGGGCCATTACCTGAACTGTATAATATAAAATATCAGAGTCTTTCACATTCAGGTCACCCACATCACTGACATTCAGATTCCGTATGAGAGTACTGGTGTCAACTGAAGCTATTGTCGGAATTTGAGTCAGATCTATTTTTTCATATACTGTCGGTGCCTTAATTACTCTTTTTACAGTGGGGTCTCTTTCAAGCGACACATCTATGGTTACTGTCATATTCGGATGATCCTGTAAGATGGCAGTATCAATTTGCTGTGTTTTGTAGCCTACACCCTTATAAAAAATGCTGAATTTACCAGGAGCTACAGTGAAACTGTAAAGGCCGGTGAACTTATTGGGGAATCCAACATCGAGAGTATCGCCTGTAGTTTTATTAAGAAGATGAATAGAATAATTTTCATCGAACATAACTGTTGTATCCTGCAGGCTGTACTTACCGCGTATCTCAAACAACTGGTTAACATCGGCCTTCCCCATACCAAGATAGAATATCTCCTTCTTTTTATAATCAGTAATCATTGAATAATAGGCATTTTGACCATTATTCACCGGTTGGAAGAATTTATCATCATCAGTGGTATTAATGGGATATCCGATATTTACGGGAGCCTTCCATCCTGATCCGATCCTCGTGCTTTTGTAATTATCAAAGCCCCCCATGGAGCTGTGTCCTTCTGAGCAAAAATATAGAACTGAATCATTTGCAGTTATGAAAGGAGTATCTTCATTAAATGGAGTATTGATTGATGCCCCAAGATTTACTGCTGGCCCCCAGTCACCTAAAGCGTCTTTCTCAGAAACATAGATATCAAGGTTCCCCTGACCGCCTTCACGGTTGCTGGTAAAATACAGCTTTTTCCCGTCAGCAGAAATAGCGGCATGCGATTCGTAAAATTTTGTATTTATATTTCTGTTCAGTTTTTTAATAGGTGTCCATGCACCATTTACGAACTTGGAGGAATATATTGCTCCGTCGTAATTGTCAGTTTTATAAAGAAAAAGTTCGGTGCCATCAGAATTGAGTGAACTTGAAGAGCAATCTTCACCAGCATTAAGAGCAGCGGTGATCTCAATAGGAGCCTGCCATTTCCCTCTTTCTTTTCTGGAATAGAAAATTGCATTGACCATTCCCCGCCTTTCTGTATAAACCATCGAATTTCCATCAAAGCTGACAGCAGGATTTTCATTTATAGAGCCCTGACTGAAATCACTTCCCATACTCTTCTTGCTGAAGACAGTGGGATTTTCCTTAAACTGAATGGCATTTTTGCATGCCAGTATCTGTTGATCAATGTATTCGACATTCTTCATGCCTCCCTTGGACTTGGATTCTCTTGCGAGTTTATTAAAGGTCTCAAAGGTGGCAAGAGCTTTTTCAAGCTGATTATTGATCATATAAGCCCTGCCTAAAGAAAAATAAGCATCCAGAGGGGCTTTCTTCTCTTTAAAGGAAGTAGGTTTGGCATCATAGGTCGCATTTTTAACTGCGTCCTCGAGGTATGAGATTGCTTTCTCCTTCTCACCCGGGATGTTAAGGTAGCAATTGCCTATCTTATACTTGATATTCAAGTTGCCTGTAGTGTCAAGCAGAAGATATAACTGATTCGCCAGTTCATATTCTTCGTACAGATAGTATGATTCTGCTTTGGTAAAAATCTGTTTCATTTCACCTGTTGATTGAGCCAAAGCCGCAACAGGAAATACAGCCAGTAAAATTAGCTGCAGCAGGAAACTTATATTCTTAGCTTTGAAGTTTGCCATTAAAACAAATATAATAATAATTCTAAAAGAATCAGGTAATTTTTGGTCAAATTTTATTTAAACACAATCTTGTAGATATCCCCTTTGCCATATCCGCCAGTTTCTTTATACCTCGAATAATAACCTGATTTACCGTCTCCTACCGGCATAAAGAAAATATCATCATCGGGTGTATTAATTGGATAACCCAGATTTTTTGGATCGCTCCAGAGACCATTTGATTGAAGATCAGAACGGAACAAATCGTAACCGCCTATATTCTGATGTCCCTGTGAACTAAAGAAGAGCGTCTTGCCGTTGTTTATCAGGAATGGTCTGTCTTCATTGAACTGAGTATTTATTTCAGGACCCATGTTGACTGCAGGACCCCAGTCACCATTAACTTTATGTGACACATAGAGATCCAGTCCACCAAAACCGCCAGGCCTGTCAGATGCGAAAACCAGCTGATTTCCGTCATCCGAAATAAATGCATGTGATTCCCAGTATTTAGTATTGATGTTTTTATTTATTTTTATAGTTTTAGACCAATGATTTCCGTCAAACGAACTTACGTAGAGATCGCTGTTTTCATTGTCATCTTTAGAGAGGAATAGTAGTCTTCCGTCTGCTGAAAGGCACGATATATAAAAATCACCATCTGACTGCAAATCAGGGGTTATGTTGATGGGTGCAGTCCATCTTCCATTAACGAGCCTGGAAAACATCACGGCATCATAAAACTTAAGGGATACCATGTAAGCAAAAGATTTACCGTCGGCTGAAATGAGAGGATTAAAATTATCTTTTTCGTCATTGAAAAGGTCCCCTACGTTTTCTTCAGTATATGCCACCGGTTTTGAAATTATGTCTTTTGCCATAGCGCAGACTTCAATTTCATGTTTTATGAAATCGATATTGATACGGTCATCGGGCAGGAGTGTTGCCAGGTATTTTGAGAATGCTTCCTGTGCTTTGTCAAACTTGAAGTTGATCCTGTAGGCTTTACCCAGTTCATATAATGCATCATAAGGAGCGGCAAGCTGAGTCAGTGTGCCCTCTTTATGTTTAGCCGACATGTTTTTAGCAGCATTCTCAAGGTAATCCACAGAAAGATTCTTCTTGTTGGGAATATTAAGATAACACAGACCTACACAATATGCCAGATTTGCGTTATCCTGCATTTTCTCGTATAGCGGAAGATAATATGCGAGTGCATCTGAATAATCTTCATGCATGAGAAAATATTCCGCTTCAAGAAATGACTCCTGCTGTTCTTTATTTTCCTGTGCGTAAATTGGGAAGATTAATACTAACGCAAAAAACAGACATACAGCTCTTTTGCTCATAAACTGAGATTTTGGTAAACAAATTTATTAAAATTTTAGCAAAAGGTTTGTTAATCATCCATTATTTTGACGAAAAGAGGTTGATTCAAAAGCAGATTGAGCTTTGCTCCTTTGTGTTACTTTTCTTTTTACTTTGTGCTCCTTTGTGGTTAAATAGTTTATTTTTTACCACGAAGGAACACAAAGGGTTTCACAAAGGGTTTTTGGGACAGCCTCTTACATTGATCTTATTTCTTGTTACTGTTCTTTTTCCTCCATAGGATCAGGAACAACCCTAGCAATCCGGCACCAAGGATCACCCATAAGATCAAGATGTAGTTTTTAGTTCCCGATGTTGGTTCAGCCGTAATGCTGCTTACCGGCACATCCTTCGATGCAATGAGGTTTGCAATGGCTCGCAGAATCTCCTCTTCAGGATATTTATCCTTGTTATTAAAGAGATATATCAACAGATCTTCCGGGGTTTTGATTTTTTCTTTCTTCAGATCGATCTGCTTCAATTCTGATTTGAGCGGTTCAGATGAATTCTCAATAAGATCACTGAGGTATTGTTCTGCAGTGGTTGCTGGCAATGAGCTCATTTTAACAAGCAGCCCTGCAATCTGTTTTTCAGTAATACCTCGTCGGAGCGACTCCTTATAAAATGCCTGCATCCATTCTTCCTTCGTTTTATAGTTACCATGGTCGAGGGCAGTCAGGGTCTGTTTTAACTGATCGCCGGTGATTGAATTTTCACTCAGTGCCAAAACTTTGTTTCTGAGTGATGCAATAGCAGGATCTGTCTCTCCGAGCAAAGAGTCAGCTATACTGTTCAGGTTCTGAGGGGTAATTCTCCCTGATGATTTTGCAGCAACATATTCCTGAAGGTCAGTCCAGTTTTTAATATTTGCATCATAAATATTCAGTCCTGAGAGGATATTTTTCAGTTCTCCTGTCGTATGTTTAGCCAGGTAATCGACTGCAGCCTGTGACAGGATGTTATCCATTACAGCTACTTTAAGAGCGAGCTTGTCAACTTCCTCCGAATTAATTCCTTTTTTAGCAGCATCTTCTTTAAGCATCGATATATATTCATCTATGCTGCTGAAATTTTTGTTTTCAATATTTTCATCCGTGATAACTTTAAGCAGGTCATCTTTAGCTCTGTTCCTCATCATTGTGGAGAGGGAGGCAATCTGTTTGTCAGAAATAACTCTGTTATATTCAGGCTGCGACACAGGCTGCTCAACAAATTTGCTCTGTCGGGTCACCAGTACTTCCGTAGTGGTAGTGTTATTGAATTTATCAGTCAGTTTGAATACAATCCTGTTCTTTCCTTTTTCCGGAGACATTTTGTAAATGAAATCTGAACCCCGCATGGTGAAATGTTCAACAGATTTTAAAGAATCTCCAACCCAGTGTTCAACAGTAAGGGTGGAATTTGGCTCGACTTTAAGAGGGAAAACAATTGAATCTCCTTTAGTGACAGAAATTGTTTTGTTTGACTCAACCTGAAGATCTGCTACTAAATCGGTCTTTGGGAGAATGGTACCTGGAAGCAGAATGCTATCCATAGGATTTGTGAGCGGGAGACCCACGTTTCTGACCACCTTTTCGCCTCCATCACCTTCATAGGTAATCTTATAGTCTCCCTGAGGAAGCTGGAATTCATATTCTCCGGTTTTTGGATTGGAATAGACAATCATTGTCTGATCCGGATTTTTAACATCCATAGCGCTGACCTTGATACTATCGCTGATACTGCTTATGAGATCAGCAACTTTAACTTTCCCTTTCACAAAGAATTTGCGGGGATGTTTGTCGGAGAATATCTCGATCCTATAGATATCCTGTTTCCCATAACCGCCTGGCAGTTCCTTTGCAATATATCCTTCATAGCCCTGATTAACGGGTTTGAAAAACAGATCGTCATCGGTAGTATTCGGAGGGAACCCGATATTCAGTGGAACAGACCATTGCCCGTTAGCCAGCAGATTGGAATAGAAGATATCATAGCCTCCCATGTTAAAATGGCCTCTTGAACTGAAATATAATGTTTTATCATCGCTGCTCAGAAAGGGAGTCTCTTCGTTGTAGGGGGTATTTATAACCGGGCCCAGGTTTTCGGCTGGTCCCCAGTCTCCTGAACTGTCTCTTTTTGAAACATAAATATCGAGACCTCCGTATGAGCCTTTTCTGTTGCTCGTGAAGTAGAGCTTCTTATTGTCGTGCGATATGGTTGCGTGTGATTCCCAGTACTTGGTATTAATATTATCATTTAGTTTTACAATGGGTGACCATTTCCCGTTCTCAAAACTTGACCTGTAAATTATACCATCGTATTCAGCAGAACTATAGAGATACAGATCCTTCCCGTCTTTAGATATGGATGTAGGAAACAGATCGCGGTCAACCACAAGCATCTCATTCATGTTTATGGGTTCGGTCCATACTCCATTGACTTTGGTGGAATAAAAAAGGGCATCATAAAAGGCCAGACTTCTGGAAAATACTATCATATCCTCTTTATCATTCACAACAGGATTAAATTCATTATTTGTACTGTTTATGACGCGGCCAAGGTTTTTAGCTTTTACATAAAGAGGCATTCTCATAAGTTCCTTTGCATTCTTGCATGACTGGATCTGGAGATTGACCACAGTTGAATCATATACTTCGGTATTCAGGTTTTGCCGGAACTGAGTATAAGTATTCAGAGCCTTATCGATCTGGTTATTTATCCGGTAAGCATTTGCCAGATAATAAAGGGCGTCATAAGGAGCGCCGGTTTCATTAAATTTTCCCTCTTTATAATTCGGATTTATTTTTTTAACTGCCTCTTCAAGATAGCTCACGGCTTTAGCTTTCTCTCCGGGGATATTCATGTAACACTGGCCTATTCTGTATTTATAGTTGGCATTGTCAGGACTGTTCTTCAGTAATTGCAGATAGATTGGCAAAGCATCTTTATATGCCTCAAAAAGGATCCAGCTCTCAGCATCATAAAAATTATTCCGTGATATTTCCTTTGACTGTGAAATTAGATCGGCATTGAAAAGTGTTGCAAGCAGCCAGGTTAAAAGAACTAATCTTTTCATCGTAATACTATTAAATCAAACTGGAACGCAGGTTTATAAAACATCAGCTGGCGATATAGTCCTGATCATCTAATCTAATTAGGTAAGATGCCAATGTATTATTTCTCTACTCAGGCTACTAATATAGCATAAATATTAGAAAAAAGGACTATTTATGGAAGTCCTTTTTATCATTCAATTTATTTTTTTGAAAATAAGTTGAGTTATCACGGGATAATTAAATGCCTCTCTGATGTGATCAGGCAAATTATGCTATATCAGGGGAATAGTTTTCAAGAATCTCTTTTACTTTATGCAGGAATCGACCTGCCAGAGTACCATCTATTACCCTGTGATCATAGCTTAATGAAAGTATTATAATCTGTCTTATCCCGATAGTATCTCCTTCAGGAGTTTCTATAACAACCGGCGTTTTTCTGACGACTCCTATGCCGAGGATTGCTGCCTGGGGCTGATTGATTATGGGGGTGCCAGCCAGATTATTATAGCTTCCGAAGTTTGTTATGGTGAATGTGCCTCCGGTAATTTCATCGGGTTTCAGCTTGTTAATTCTGGCTCTTTCAGCCAGATCATTCACTGTTTTTGCGAGGCCGGTAAGACTCTTTTCATTGGCATTCTTTATAACCGGGACAATCAGATTGCTATCAGGCAAAGCGGTAGCCATACCAATGTTTATATTCTTCTTTTTAATGATATTATCTCCTTCAACTGAAATGTTTACCATCGGGAAATCATACAGGGCCTTTGCCACTGCATCGATGAAAATCGGAGTGAGTGTTAGCTTCTGGCCCTCAGCAGCCATGAATTTGTCTTTATAACTATTCCTCCAGTTTACCAGGCGCGTTACATCCGCATCAATGAATGAGGTAACGTGAGGCGATGTTCTTTTAGACATGACCATGTGATCAGCTATCAGTTTACGTACACGATCCATTGGGATGATCTCATCGCCGGCCGAACGAAAAACAGGAGTTGTTTCCTTTGAAGGTGCTTTAACAGATGATGATGACACAACTTTTTCAGACGGAAGCTTAACTTCGGCAGCAGTTTCATGCCTTACTTCTTTATTTTTCTCCTCTAAAAGTTTCATTATATCATCCTTGGTAATCCTCCCATCCATACCTGTCCCTATGGTCTTATCAAGGTCTTCATAGCTGATTCCTTCCCGTGCGGATATGCTTCGCACAAGCGGAGACAGAAACTTGCCTGAGGGGGTCCTGCTCTTCATATCCTGTGACACTGCTTCAATTTCAGTTTTCTCCTTCTTTGTTGAATCAATTGTCTCACGGATTCTTTCAACCTCTTTGTTGATCTTTTTCAGTTCTTCACTGGACTGGACTTTATTGTCTTCAAATACAGCCAGAATTTCACCAATTTTGGCAATGGTGCCTTCTTTCGCGACAATTGAAATGATTTTTCCGGATGAAGGTGCCGGGATTTCAGAATCCACTTTGTCTGTAGCCACTTCCACAAGAGGATCATCCTCCCTTACTTCAGCTCCTTCAGAAACAAGCCATTTGTTAATTGTCGCTTCAATAACTCCTTCTCCCATTGCCGGTAATGTGATATTCAACTTTGCCATAAAATCTTTTATTGTACTTTTTAATTTCTTAATAGTTAACAACCGGAAACCGGAAATGTTTCAGCTAAGCAGAACTTGCTGAAACAATCTGTATAATAATTATGATAAATATTTATTATTATTTTTCGCTAAAACGGGTTTTAACGAAGAATGAGTTGATAACTATGTTTTTGTATGATCAGGCAGAATGATTCAGGGAGTGATCATTGATGGTATGGATTCCGGTTGTTGATCGCCCTGCCGAGAGTTATCTCATCAGTGTATTCAAGTTCGTCACCTATTGCCACACCCCTGGCGAGAGTCGTAATTCTGATTTCGTACTTATTCAGTCTTTTATAAAGATAAAAATTGGTTGTGTCACCCTCCATGGTCGTACTGAGGGCAAGAATAATTTCTTTAATGCCTCCGGCTCTCACTTTTCCCTCAAGATTATCGATTTTAAGATCTGACGGGCCAATACCGTCAATCGGAGAAATAATGCCGCCCAGAACATGATAAATCCCTTTAAACTGACGTGTATTCTCTATCGCCATTACATCCTGAATACTCTCAACCACGCAGATCGCCGATTTGTCCCTGCTCTCATCACTGCAGATGTTGCAGATCTCGGTGTCAGATATATTATTACATATCCTGCAATAATGAATATCCTCATGAAGCTTTATCATGCTTTCTCCGAATTTTCTTACCTCTTCAGAGTCCCTTCTGAGAAGATTCATCACCAGCCTGAAAGCTGTCTTCCTCCCCACGCCGGGAAGTGACGCGAATTCATTCACTGCATTTTCCAGTAACCGGGATGGAAATTCTGTAAAACTCATTTCTATTGTTTTAGGACAAAATTACTCCAATTTTCCGGTGTTATTTAAAAGGGATGGAATTTTTTGTCTTCCATTCTTTTTCTTAACCTTGTAGCCTAATTTATTTCAGTATGCCTCCAATTTTAATCCTCGGATTATTTCTGATATATACCTGTGTCTTGTTTGCTGTTACCTGGATTACTGCAAGGAAAGCTGACAATCAGTCTTTCTTTATCGGAAATAAAGTCTCTCCCTGGTTTGTTGTTGCCTATGGAATGATTGGAGCATCCCTCTCAGGCGTGACATTCATGTCAGTCCCCGGCTGGGTGAAGGACACTCAGTTCAGTTATATGGTAGTGGTGCTGGGATATCTGGTTGGCTATGCAGTTATTGCCCTGGTATTATTGCCATTATATTACAGGTTAAAACTCACTTCGATTTACTCCTATCTCGGACAGAGATTCGGATACTGGTCATATAAAACCGGAGCCGGATTCTTTATTTTATCAAGAACTCTTGGCGCTTCGCTGCGTATGTTCCTGGTTATTAATGTACTTCAGATCTTTGTTTTTGATGCCTGGGGGGTTCCATTCTGGATCAATGTGCTGGTCTTCATCACACTTATAATACTTTACACATTAAAAGGAGGGATCAGAACCATAATCTGGACCGATACCCTGCAGACAACATTTATGCTTCTGGCTGTGGTGTTATCGGTTATTTATATCGGGAAAAACCTGCATATACCTCTTCTCAAACTGGTATCAACAGTAAAAGAGAGCCCTGTTTCGAAGATGTTCATCACCGACTGGCATCATCCAAGGTTTTTCATTAAACAGTTTTTCAGCGGTATGTTCATCACAATCGTTATGACAGGGCTGGACCAGGAGATGATGCAGAAAAACCTGAGCTGCAAAAATATCAAAGAGGCTCAGAAGAATATGTTCACTTTCAGCGGGATACTTGTTCTTGTCAATCTTCTCTTCTTATTCCTGGGAGCATTGCTCCTTATTTTCATTCAGAAGAACGGGATTACAATAAACTCAAGCGATGATATTTTCCCCACAATAGCGATAAAGTTCCTGGGGCCGGTAGCAGGTGTTGTATTCCTCATCGGACTTATTTCGGCAGCTTTTCCCAGTGCTGACGGAGCACTGACGTCCCTCACAACATCAGTAAGCATAGATTTCCTGGGAATTGAACAAAGGAATGACATCTCTGAAAAATCAAAAACCAGGATCAGGTATGCTGTTCATCTGAGTATTGCCTTCGTGTTTTTTATAAGTGTTTTGATGTTCAGTGTCCTGAATGACAAGGCTGTCATCGATAAGCTATTTACAATCGCCGGTTATACATATGGACCGCTTCTGGGATTATATTCCTTCGGACTGTTTACAAAGAGGGTGGTAAACGATAAGATCACTCCGGCAATCGCAGTATTTTCACCGGTTGCGTGTTTCTTCCTGAGCAAGTACTCTGAAGTTTTGTTTAACGGTTACAAATTCGGATTCGAACTTCTGCTGCTTAACGGTCTGCTGACATTTACAGGATTATATATTTTCAGTAAAAAATCTAAGGGATAATAGTTTATTTACTTAACCTGTTTCTCATGATCCTCTGACTTTGCACTGTTTACTGTTCACCGTTTACAGTTTACTGTTTACTGTTTAGTAGTCACTTCCTCAATGCCTTATTCCGCTGTTCTGACTGTTATTGCCGGCAGTGCCGGTATCGTTGGCGTCATCATTTTCCTCTGGAGCATCTTTTTTGAGTACGGCTTTTATCTTCTTGTACGGAATGTTTATGACAATATAGTAACTCATAGCTGTGGTTACTGTTTTGGTTCCGTCGCCAAAACCAGGGAAACTGACAGGCCTGAGATCTTTTCCTGTGCCTGAGTACAATAGCATTCGCAGGCTTACTGACCAGCCAAGACAGACATTTTTAAAGATCTCAGTGCGAATCCCGGGAGAGAATTCAATGAAATGTCCCCAGTATTTATTGCTTGAAAGAGAAGTTGTGGTTGTCCCCCAATAATTTAATTTCTCAATGAAGGGAGCTTCAGAAGTAAACCGGCTGATTCCATATCTCAGACCGACGCCTGCATAGTATTTTCCTTGTGATTTATCGGGTTTAAGAAGATTGAAATCCATCCCGATCCTCAGAAAGGATCCCTTGTTCAGATACTGGTAATTATATTGGCTGTATTTATAATTCAGGTATCCTGCAGAGATAAATGCAGACCGCTTTTCATTCAGATCAACAGCCAGGGATACCTCTTCATTAAGTACATTTTTATTTGTAAAATAGATTGCAGGGCCACTGGCTTCAACTCCTATTCTGATTTTAAGCGGAATCGGAATCGTATCCTGAGCATCTGCCGGGGTTACAAAACAACCCAGGAAAAACAGCAGGCTAATAAAGTATGTGAATGTTCTCCACATTTAGATTTGTTATTGTCCTGTTTATATATTCTATTTTTTTGATCAGGTGAAAATGGCCGACGGGTATTATAGTATCGAGGTGATGATAAAATGTATAGCCGCATTCTTTTGAAATGAGATGCGGATAATTAGTGTAGATGGCTTTAATTGTGTCGCTTACGCCATTGACAGTAATGATAAAAACTGAGTTGGGAGATGATGCATTAAGCGGGATAAGAGCAGGTTGCACCTTAAGCGCTTTTAGATAAATTGTTGAATCTATATTTAAGCCGCTTAATGAGAGTGTGTCGGGTGCAGTTCGTGTGGCGCTCTTATAAAATGATGCTTTAAGGTATGATTCAGTTTCCTCAAAACAGGAACTTCCGGTGCAGGAAATCATCAACATGATTATTCCTGATAGTACAAACAGTAGGCTTTCTGACTTATAGTTTCTCATTCCTTCTTTGAAAGCCCCAAAATTACAAAAAATAGCGTGCTAATAACAAAAATCAAAAACTTAAGAAGGTTATTCTAGAATTTAGGCAGGTTCTTCAATAAACCATTAATACCGTTTTTAATTCTCCCGATAACATTGACCTCTGCATAGCCGCGCGAGTATATTTCAGCGATGACATCTTTATAATGAGCAGCAAGAAGATTCCTCCTGAGTTTGAGGGTAGGGGAGAGTTCACCGCTTTGAGGTGACCACTCTTCGGTTACCAGACGGATTCTTTTGATCTGTTCATGCTCTCCGAGCGTATTATTAATCTCCTTAATCTCTCTCGAAAAACGCTCAATAACTTCAGGAATCTCAATCAGCTCAGAGTTATCCCTGAATTGTATCTTATGCAAGGAACACCAGTCGTGGAGATATGCAAAATTAGGGGAGATGATTGCACTTGCAAATTTTTCATTTTCGCCGATAACCATTGCCTGCTCAATAAAGAATGACTCTTTAAGCCTGTTCTCAATCGGCTGGGGTGCAATGTATTTTCCGGCAGACAGCTTGAATATCTCTTTCTTTCTGTCAGTGATCCTGAGAAATTTATTATCTTCAATCACCCCTATATCGCCTGTATGAAAATATCCTTCATCATCAATCACCTCGGCAGTTAGCTCGGGAGCTTTGTAATAACCCATCATTAAATTAGGCCCTTTCGACAGGATTTCTCCATCTTCGGCTATTTTGACTTCAACATCCTTGAGAATGGGTCCGACTGTCTCGAATTTTATTTCATCTATTCTTAAAGGGTTGACAGCAATTACCGGTGATGTTTCGGTAAGTCCGTATCCCTGGATAATCGGAATGCCTGCTGCCCAGAATATCCTTTCAAGTCTCGACTGAAGTGCAGCACCACCCGAAACAATAACAACGATCTCATTCCCCAGAGCTTCTCTCCATTTGCTGAATATAAGACGACGAGCAATTCTCAGCCTGAACTTGTAGAATGCTGAGTTACCCTTAAGCCTGAATTTTAATCCTAGCTTCACTGCCCGGAAGAAAATCTTCCTTTTTACCCATGAGAGACTTTTTCCTTTACTGATTATATTATAGTAAATCTTTTCGAGGAGCCGGGGAACCGTTGCAAAAATGTGAGGTTTTACCTCTTTTACAACTTCACCCACTGTACCCATATTTTCTACATAGTAAACGCTTATTCCCTTATACTGATAGTGATAATTCAACATTCTCTCAAGTACATGGCAGAGAGGAAGAAAACTGATAGCCCTGTGCCCGTAGCCAAGATGATGTGCCTTTGTGGTTTCAATCACATTCGAAATAAGATTCGTATGGTTAAGCATTACTCCTTTGGCATCACCTGTTGTACCTGAAGTATATATTATGGTAACCAGATCCTCAGGTTTAACACTGTTTTTTATTTCTTCAAGAACCGACCTGTATTTTTCCTCGTTTTTCTTTCCTTCATCAATAATCTCGCTGAATGGTCTGACACCTTCAATTGGATCAAAGGAGAAAATGCCGTAGAGACCTTTAAGCTTCTCGGCAATGGGATTCACCTTATTGTAAATTGACCTGCCTCCAACGATTATGGCCTTAACATCAGCATGATTAAGGATAAATGAATATTCATCAGGACCAATTGTCGGATAGACAGGAACATGGATCATCCCGGCCTGGGCAATACCCATATCAGCAAAATTCCATTCAGGCTTATTTCCTGTTATCGTAGCTATCTTGTCTCCCTTTTTGAATCCCATTGACAGGAGTCCGTACGACACGTAGTTGATAATATTCAGTGCTTCGAGCGAAGAGTATTTTACCCAGGCATTATCCTGTTTACCGCAATACATATCCTCTCTTGGATATTTTTCATGAGTCCACTGAATCAGGTCAAAGGTTCTTTTAACTTCCATAGCAGTCTGAAATGAATTGCTTCTTTTGAAAACACTATTATTTATGTCTGTACTTCCCGGGATTCAGTCAATTCACCAGATGCAGGTAATAATAACATGTTAATCCTGATAAGTAAATCAGAAAGCAAGTCTAATGATAATTTTCGAACAAATTATAATGAGATTATCGCCTAAATTTAATGGGATATATAAATATCACATTATCAGCATAATAAAAATATATGTTATAAAATATATTTCGAATTATTGAATGAGCCGGGCGAAAATCGTTAATAAATGATCCCTTATCAGGTTATATCTTTTCAATAAAAGCTGCAGCTTTTTTAAGTGCATTTTGTATTCCGGCAGGGTTTTTCCCGCCAGCTGTAGCCAGGAACGGTTGTCCGCCTCCACCGCCATTAATCTCAGATGAGATCTCTTTTATGATTGAGACGGCATTTACATTTCTGCCCTTAACAAGATCATCTGTCACAGTTACCAGGATATTTGCCTTGCCCGCGTTTTCCGATGCAAGAACCATTATGATGCCTTCTGAGGATGTCCTTATCTGATAAGCCACATTCTTCAGAATATCAGCAGAGTCTGCCTCTATCACACCCGATACAAATTTTATATGATTTATTGTTGATGCTTTGGTTACCATTTCTTTAAGTTTATCAGTGATTGCCTGGACCTGATATTTCTCAACGCTTTTTCTGAGTGAGCTGTTTTCTGATAAAAGTTTTTCGACACTCTCGGTGATACTGCCGGTACTCTTAAGAACAGAGGCGATATCTTCAACAGCTTTTAAACGCTCATTAATGTACTCTTCAGCTTTGGAAGCGGTGACAGCTTCAATTCTCCTTATCCCTGCAGCAATGGCACTTTCAGAAACAATTTTAACGATTCCGATATTTCCGGTGGCTTTAACATGAGTTCCTCCGCAGAGTTCCAGTGACTTTCCAAATTCAACCACTCTGACCTTATCACCGTATTTTTCGCCGAAGAGAGCCATGGCACCCATCGATCTTGCTTTTTCAATTGAAACTCCGTCGGTTATTTTACCTGTATGATTCTCTCTGACCATTTTATTTACTATCTCTTCAACCCTGCTTAATTCCTCTTTGCTCATCTTGGCAAAATGGCTGAAGTCAAACCTCAGACGGTCGGGTGTAACAAGTGAACCTTTCTGCTCCACATGATTTCCCAGGACAGAGCGCAACGCGAAGTGAATAAGATGAGTTGCTGTATGATTATTTGCAGTCATGAGACGTTTATCGAGGTCAACGACTGCACTGAATTCAGCAGAAATATCAGCTGGAAGTTTATCAGCCAGATGTATTATAAGTGTATTTTCTTTAATAGTATCATTTATGAAGATCTTATCATTCCCGGAACTTATATAACCGGTATCCCCGGACTGTCCGCCTGATTCAGCATAAAACGGAGTCTTGTCGAACACAAGCTGAAAGGTCTCTTTCCCCTTGACTTTGACTTTTCTGTATTTTGTGATAATAACCGTGTCTTCTGTCTTTTCATATCCTGTGAACACAGTACCTTCATTATTTTTCAGAATAATCCAGTCAGCTGTTTCAACTGATGCGTCCTCGCGTGATCGCTCCTTCTGGTTTTTCATCTCTGAGTCAAACCCCTGCAAATCGAGGTGCATATCATGCTCTTTAAGAATTAGTTGAGTCAGATCTACAGGGAATCCGAAGGTGTCGTACATTTCGAATGCCACTTTCCCGGGCAGAATATTTTTCTTCTCTTTCCTTAGATCGGCGATCATCTTATCAATCATCTTAAGGCCCTTTCCAAGTGTTTTAAGAAAAGCTGCCTCTTCCTCATGTATTATTTTTGCTATCTGCGCACTGCCTGACTGAAGTTCGGGGTACTGGTTGCCCATTACACTTGCAAGTACCGGTACCAGTCTGTACATAAACGGTTCTTCGATCCCCAGACTTGTATAGCCATATCTTACAGCACGGCGCAATATCCTTCTTATAACATATCCTGCCTTGTTGTTCGATGGAAGCTGACCATCAGCTATTGAAAACGACACAGCTCTCAGGTGGTCGGCAATTACTCGAAGGGCAATATCCCATTTTTCATTGACTCCGTATTTTTTCCCTGTTATTGAGGAAATTTCGCTTATTATATCCTGAAAAATATCTGTTTCGTAATTCGATTTTTTTCCCTGAACTACCATGCAAAGCCTTTCGAATCCCATTCCGGTATCTACATGTTTTGAAGGCAGTTGCTCAAGGACTCCGTCGCTTTTTCTGTTATACTGGATAAAAACGAGGTTCCATATTTCTATAACCTGAGGATGTCCCTTGTTTACAAGCTCTCTTCCATGAATTTTCTTTCTTTCTTCATCATCGCGGATATCAACATGTATTTCAGAACATGGTCCGCATGGCCCTGTTTCGCCCATCTCCCAGAAATTATCTTTTTTTGAACCTTCTATGATCCTTCCCTCTGGTTTGGAAAAACACTTTTCCCAGTAAGAATAAGCTTCATCATCGCGCGGTACATTATCTTCCCTGCTTCCTTCAAAGATTGTCGCATAAAGGCGGTCTTCAGGTATACCGAGTTTTTTTACCAGCAATTCCCATCCCCATTCAATTGCATCCTTTTTAAAATAGTCACCGAACGACCAGTTGCCAAGCATTTCAAACATCGTATGGTGATATGTGTCATGTCCAACTTCTTCAAGATCATTATGTTTGCCTGAAACTCTTAAGCATTTCTGTGAGTTCGCAACTCTCTTGTTTACAGGCTGCCTGTTACCCAGAAATATATCTTTGAACTGGTTCATTCCAGCATTGGTAAACATTAATGTAGGATCATTTTTTACCACCATGGGGGCTGAAGGTACAATTATGTGATCCTTCGATTTAAAAAATTCAAAAAACAACTGCCTCAGTTCCAATGACTTCATTTTGTCTTTCATTATATTTAATTTACATTCGTCAAAAATTGGGTTGTAAAATTAGTTTATTTGGCTTAGATTTGTCAAATTGCAAAATAAAACTTAGAAAAAACCTATCTGTCTGTTGCTACGTAAGAAGAAATATGTTCTAGACCTGCATACACTGCAATTTAAACAGGTCAGGCTTCCGCTGAAAAAGAAGTTTTTTAATGTACTTCTATGGTTTGGCGGATCGATTGTTGTAGCCTTGCTTTATGGTACATTCTTCGAAAATGTTTTCGGATCACCCAAAGAAAAGCTCCTTAGTGCTCAGATTGAAAACATGAAACTTCAGTATTCTCTTATCGGCAGAGAACTTGACAACTCACTTTCAACACTTAACAGTTTGAGACTTTCTGATGATAAACGATACCGGCCAATCCTTCAGATGGATAGTGTGCCGCAATCGTACAGAAAAGGCGGATTTGGAGGTGTTGACCGTTACAATGACCTCGCAGGATATGAGAATTCTGATCTGCTGATCTCTTATAAATCGAAGATTGAAGAGATTAAGAGTATGGCTAATGTGCAGTCCGAATCTTTCAAAACAATCTCAGAAAGATCTGCTGAATGGAAAAGAGAGCTGGATCATTTCCCTGGTATAAGTCCGGTAAACGTAAAGTTCAGATTAGGCGATGGACTTAAATGGAGAACGGTTCACCCGGTGAACGGCATGGCTCGTCCGCATAACGGACAGGATTTCGAGGTTCCTTACGGAACAGAAGTATATGCCACCGGCGATGGAAAAGTCATCGAATCGGGATGGAACAGTGGTGGTTTTGGAAATTGTGTTGTAATTGATCACGGATATGGGCTTCAGACTGTATATGGACATCTTAGCGATATCAAAGTTGTGAAGGATCAGAATGTAAAAAGAGGCGACCTTATAGCTATCAGCGGAAGCTCTGGTCTGTCATCCGGACCTCACCTTCATTACCAGGTTGAACAATTCGGAACTCACAAGAATCCTATCAACTTTTTCAACAATGACGTAAGCACTGATGAATATATTGAAATGATTCAGGCTTTTGCGTCCAGGTCCAAACTACGATAATATTTTCCCTGTTTAATAATTTGTTACTTTGACTCAATTTGGAAACACTATTTCCAGATTTTTGAGATTTGATTATCTTTGCGGATTATGACACCGACAAAATATAAATTCGATCCCGATTCCCTGAGCTTTGATAAGATACGTATGGGAATAAGGACATTATTGCTCAGACTACTCGCATATTTTGTTGGTTCAGTTATAATTGCACTTATTTACTGGGCTATTTTTGCCTCCTTCTTTGATTCCCCGAAAGAGAAAGCGCTGAAACGTGAAGTAGAACAGATGACGATTCAGTATGAGTTGATTCACAGGGAGATGACCAATGTTGAGAGTGTTCTTACCGATCTGCAAAAAACTGATGATAATCTCTACAGGACAATCTTCGAAGCCGAGCCTGTTCCGACTACTGAAAGAGAAGGAGGGATGGGAGGCGTAAACAGGTATGAGGCGCTCGAAGGATATAATAATTCAAATCTTGTGATTGAGACCGCAAACCGTCTTGATAAGATCCGCAAAAAGATGTATGTCCAGTCAAAATCATTTGACGATCTGATTAAGCTGGCTGAGAACAAAGGAGAAATGCTTAAGTCGATACCGGCTATAATTCCAATTTCAAATAAAGATCTTACACGCACTGCTTCAGGATATGGCTGGAGGATACATCCTTTCTACAGGATCAGTAAATTCCATTATGGAATGGACTTCACTGCTCCTTTCGGCACCGAAGTATATGCTACAGGGAAAGGTACCGTTGTTGAGGTTCTGTCTGCTCAGCGCGGACTTGGAAAACATATTACCATTGATCACGGTTTCGGATATACCACTATATATGCCCATCTCAGTAATTTCAATGTTAAGGTTGGACAAAAGGTCCAGAGGGGAGATGTCATCGGATTCGTCGGAAGCACTGGTATGTCAGTGGCAGATCATCTCCATTACGAGATCAAGATGAACGGAGTGAATGTAGATCCTGTAAATTATTATTTCGAGGATCTCAACGCTGCAGAATATGAAAAGATGATTGAGATCGCCTCAAAAACAGGACTGTCATTTGATTGATTCCTTTTTTAGGTTTATACTCATACATTTCTTTGATTTGTTTTATATCTATTAATCAGGGACTATGCCTTATATAGAAAGAAAAGTCGAGAAACTTTATTATCCGATAGGTGAAGTTGCCGAGATGCTCGGAGTGCCTGTATCGACCATCAGGTTTTGGGAAAACGAGTTCGTTGTTCTTAAACCCATGAAAAACAAAAAAGGCAACAGACTCTTTACTCCTGCTGATATCAAGAACCTGAAAATGATACATCATCTGCTTAAAGATGAAGGGATGACCCTGTCAGGCGCAAAAAAAAGACTGTCTGAAAAACCTGACGAGACAGAATATAAATTTGAGATCAATGAATCTCTTCAGAAAATTAAATCATTACTTCTTGATTTAAGAGATAATATATAAATCATCTCTGTGGTCATTTGTGTTTTCTCTGTGTGACTCTGTTTAAGTTCTTGTTTTTATGTTTCACAGAGAGCCACAGAGAAGCCATAGAGAAACACAGAGTGTTTAATTTATGAAGCTAATAGACATAACATCATATCTTGATTCCGCAGTTCCTCTTTCATTCCAGGAAAGTTATGATAATGCCGGATTGCAGGTTGGGTCCCCTGAAAATGAAATTACCTCGGCACTGATCTGCCTCGATGTCACGGAGGAGGTCATGGAGGAGGCTGCCGGGAAGAAATGTGAACTTATTATTTCCCACCATCCGCTGATATTCAGCGGTATAAAAAGACTTTCCGGAAGAACTGTCACTGAACGGATAATATCCAATGCTATTAAGAAAGATATCGCAGTTTATTCTGCCCATACAAATCTTGATATGCTGTGCAGCGGGGTAAGCCGTAAAATGGCAGAAAAATTAGCGTTGGAAGGAGTGACTGTTATGGCGCCATTGGAGAATAAACTGCTCAAGCTGGTTACCTATATTCCGGAGTCGCATGCTGAGAAGGTGAAAAGTGCAATTTTTGAGGCTGGCGCAGGAGTTATCGGCAATTATGACAAATGCGGATTTACAGTTTCAGGCTCAAGCAGTTTCAGACCAAATGAAATGGCAAATCCTTTTGTGGGGAAAAAATGGGAAATTCATTATGAAAATGAGATTCGTTTTGAGACTGTATTGTATTCTCACCTGAAAGCTGCAGTTATCAAAGCGTTGATTAAGTCGCACCCTTATGAAGAAGTTGCATACGATCTGTATTCTCTTGAAAATAATAATATTGAATTGGGACTTGGTTGTGTGGGCAGACTTCATGAAGCGATTCCGGAAGCAGATTTTCTTAAGCTTGTATCCGAAACTTTTGATGCGAGGGGTATTAGACACTCAAAGCTCACAGGAAGTACTGTCAGCAAAATTGCACTCTGCGGAGGATCAGGTGCATCACTCATTGGCAATGCTGTCAGTTCGGGGGCTGATGTTTACCTTACTGCTGACCTGAAATATCACGACTTTTTCAGAGCTGAAAATAGTATTCTCCTTGTTGATGCAGGGCACTTTGAAACTGAAAAATTCTCAAGAGAAATATTAAAAGAACTAATTATTAAAAAATTCCCTAAATTTGCAGTCCGGTTTTCAGAAACAAATACGAATCCGATAAATTATTTTTAAAGATGGAAAAATCAAAATCACATGAATCCGAAATTTCTGTAGAAGAGAGATTAAGGGCACTGTATGGTTTACAATTAGTTGATTCAGAAATAGATAAAATCAAAACACTAAGGGGGGAGCTGCCACTTGAGGTACAGGATCTTGAGGATGAGATAGCCGGTTTGGAGACTCGCTTGGGAAATCTGAAAGATGAGGTGGCTAATCTTGAAAAGTCGGTTGTCAAGAAGAATAATGAGATTACTGATGCTGAAGCGCTGATAAAAAAATATGAAGAACAGCAAAAAAATGTAAGAAATAACAGAGAATTTGATTCACTTTCAAAAGAAATTGAATATCAGAACCTGGAGATCGAATTGTTCAACAAAAAAATCAAGGAATTCAACTTCCTTATCGATGAGAAAAAGTTGGTTATCAATGATTCTGAAACAACTCTTGCTGATCGTAAGACAGACCTTGAAAATAAAAAATCAGAACTCGACGAGATTATATCAGATACTCAGAAAGAAGAGGAAGGTCTTTATAAGAAATCTGAAAAAGTTGAGGCAATAATTGAAGAACGCCTGCTTACCGCATACAAAAGGATACGTTCCAATGCAAGAAACGGACTGGCAGTTGTTCCGGTACAGAGAGATGCATGCGGCGGATGTTTCAATCAGATTCCCCCACAGCGACAACTCGATATCAAATCAAGAAAGAAAATTATCGTTTGTGAATATTGCGGACGAATTCTTGTTGATGATGAGATTATAAAAGAAGGTCATTTGTAAATCATTATATGATGAAAAAAAAGCCGGCCCGTTTGTGACCGGCTTTTTTTTTAAAACGATCGTGAGTCGGCAAAAAGCACTAACTTTACATCGCATCTCTCAACCTTTTATAATGAACACTATTGAGTTTAAACGTCTGGTTACCGAGGGAATTCCCTCAGAACTTCCTGCACCAAAAACATATGACAGGAATATCAATCACGCACCAAAAAGAAAAGATATACTGAACATTGCAGAAAAACATCTAGCAATTAAAAATGCACTGCGATATTTCCCTGAGAGATTCCATGAAATACTTGCTAAGGAATTTGCAGATGAACTGGCAACCTATGGCAGGATCTATATGCACAGGTTCAGGCCCGATTACGAAATCAAAGCTCATCATATTGATGATTACCCTTATAAGACAAGGAGTGCAGGTGCTATCATGCTGATGATATCGAACAATCTTGATATTGAAGTTGCACAGCATCCGCATGAACTAATAACATATGGCGGGAATGGCGCTGTATTTCAAAACTGGGCACAGTACCGGCTGGCAATGAAGTATCTTTCTGAAATGACAGATCAGCAGACACTGGTCATGTATTCGGGACATCCGCTGGGACTTTTCCCGTCGTCGGAAAATGCACCCAGACTGGTTGTCACCAATGGCATGGTTATTCCAAACTATTCCTCGCAGGATCACTGGGAGAAGTTCAATGCCCTGGGAGTTTCCCAGTATGGACAGATGACTGCAGGCTCATATATGTATATCGGCCCTCAGGGAATAGTTCATGGAACAACAATTACACTTCTCAATGCTGCAAGAAAAGTTGAGGAATCGTCTCCCGGTAATGGATTGAAATTATTTGTGTCGTCAGGTCTGGGAGGGATGTCAGGAGCACAGCCAAAGGCAGCTAAAATTGCCGGACTTATTTCGGTTGTGGCTGAAGTAAATCCCAAGGCGCTGGTAACCCGTCATTCACAGGGTTGGGTAGATGAGGTCCATTCTAATCCCGACAGCCTGGTCAGCCGTGTAAGGCAGGCAGTTTCACGAAAAGAAATAGTCTCCATTGCTTACCCTGGAAATATTGTTGATGTATGGGAAAAGTTTGCTGAGGAGGATATATTTATTGACCTTGGTTCTGACCAGACATCGCTGCATAATCCATGGTCGGGAGGTTATTATCCTGCCGGATTAAGTTTTGAAGAATCAAATGCCATGATGTCGGAAAATCCTGAAAAGTTCAGGGAGGAAGTTCGAAAATCTCTGGTACGACAGGTTGCCGCTATTAATAAACATACAGCCAGGGGCACTTATTTCTTCGATTATGGCAATGCTTTTCTCCTTGAGGCTTCAAGAGCAGGCGGGGATGTTATGAAGTCTGACGGCGAGTTCAGATATCCTTCTTATGTTCAGGATATTATGGGACCAATGTGTTTCGATTATGGCTTTGGCCCTTTCAGGTGGGTCTGCTGTTCCAATGATCCGGCTGATCTTGACATAACTGACGGGATTGCCATGGATACTCTCTCAAAGCTTTTGGAAAATTCACCCGGAAGGATTACTCAACAGATGAATGACAATATACGCTGGATAAAAGAGGCCGGGAAAAATAAACTTGTAGTCGGATCTCAGGCGCGTATTCTGTATGCCGACTCAAAAGGCAGAATAGAGATAGCCTCAGCTTTCAATAAAGCAATAGCAAACGGGACGATCTCCGCACCGGTTGTTATAGGAAGGGATCATCATGATGTTTCGGGAACAGACTCACCTTACCGTGAAACTTCAAATATATACGACGGTTCCAAATTCACTGCAGATATGGCAGTTCACAATGTGATAGGTGATTCATTCCGCGGAGCAACATGGGTTTCATTGCATAACGGAGGCGGAGTGGGATGGGGTGAAGTTATTAACGGAGGTTTTGGCATGGTGCTCGATGGAAGCGAAGATACTGAAACCAGGCTGAGAAGAATGCTTCACTGGGATGTAAATAACGGTATCGCCAGGAGAAGCTGGGCAAGAAATGAAGAAGCTATTTTCACATTGAAAAGAGAAATGGAACTGGTGCCGGAATTGAAGGTTACTCTTCCTTTTATCGCTGATGATAATATGATTGACAAAGCGCTTAAAACCTAAAATTTGCCACACTGGATCATAACAAGCATGCAATCATCCACCACTTCAATTCCCTTCTCCCTTAATATTGAGGCAAATTCGGGATTGGTTGTTCCGGGGTTGAATATTATTCTTTTTGGATTAAGCGACAGAATATAATCATAATATTCTTTCTGATTATTGGCATTCATGTAAAGAGTGACAGTGTGAACAGGACCAGTGTCAGCAGGCTTACCTTTTCTGATAGTGAGGTTATCCTTATCATAATCTCTCAGTCCGACGGCAATAACAGGAATATTTTTACACTGCAATGTTCTCACTGCTCTGAAAGAATATCGTTCGGGGTTGGAACTGGCTCCCAGTACCATCGTTGTTTTTTCCATGGATTGAAAAGTCTGCGGTCAGTTATTTTGTAAGAAGGACGACTGCAAGGGCAACTACCCCTTCTTCTCTTCCGGTAAATCCCATTTTTTCTGTGGTGGTTGCCTTGATCGCAATTTCTTCAGGTTCACTCTCAAGAATAGAGGAAATGGCATTTTTCATATCCTCAATATAGGGCGCAATTTTAGGCTTTTCGAGACAAATTGTGCAGTCGAGATTATTTATAGTGTATCCTTTTTCCCTAACGAGGTCAAAAGTATTCTTTAACAGGATTTTGCTGTCAATATTTTTGAATCTGCTGTCAGTGTCGGGAAAATAGTATCCGATATCCTTCAGTCCGGCTGCTCCCAGGAGGGAGTCGCATATTGCATGCAAAAGGACATCGCCGTCAGAGTGTGCAACACATCCTTTTTCAGAAGGTATTTTTATACCTCCGAGCCATAAATCTATATCTTTATCAAGCCGGTGAAAATCAATTCCCTGTCCTATTCTGATCATCCCTTTGATCTGTTGGCGTTCCTTAATGAATTGAATTCCCAGGCTATAGAAAACCTGAGTGTTCGTGCCAGGGGATGGTTTTGAGCAAGCGGCATGAGATATGAGAAATCGAGAGTGAATGCTTTCAGTCGGAATCCGGCGCCAGCTGTAAAATACTTACGGTTGCCCTTTGTGGCATTCTCATGAAAATATCCTCCCCTTATGGCAAACTGATTATTGTACCAGTATTCAACGCCTGATGAATAGGTTAATTCATGCATCTCCTCCTTGAATCCTCCCGGAGCGTCAAAAAATGACTGGAATATTGCAACAGGAACGGAAACATTAGGATCTTTACCCTTGATTATACTATCAGGATTCGTGGTGCTGTAAATAGGCGGAGTCGGAACCAGCAACTTGTTAATATCAAGAGTTACGGTTACTTTATTGTAATGATCGAGATTCAATGTAGCGGATCCTCCGATACGCATATCCATAGGAATGAAATCGGCTGTCTGTGCAGCTGAATAGCTCATCTTTGTTCCGATATTCGAAAAATTAAGGCCAAGTCCAAGTACTCCATCCTTGCTGAAAAGACTGATGTTTTTCTGATAATATCCTGAAACATCGGCTGCAAAGGAGATACCCGGTTTTGTTGCAATACCGCCACCGGAAGTTGATCCTCCTGTCAGGTTGGAATAGATGAATCTGAAAGCTATGCCTCCTGAAAGATGGTCAGTAAAAAGTCTTGCATAACCTGCATCAATTGCAAATTCGTTTGGAGTGAATGTACGCTGGTAATTGCCAAAATCATCAGTAAAAGGAACATCACCGAGTGATGAATACAGCAAACTGGCCGAAATGGTCTGTTTCGAATCAATCCTTTTATAACCAGCAAGATATGCGATATTTATATCAGGTACTAAATTCCTCAGCCAGGGGGAGTAAGAAATCCCGACGCCGCCATTGCCATCAATGAAAGCAAATTTGGCAGGGTTCCAGTGCTGACTGAAAACATCAGGTGAAGTGGCGACACCTGCATCGCCCATTGCTCCTGCCCTCGAGTCGGGAGCAATAGTCAGGAACGGGACAACAGTCTGTATAGCGTTCAACTGACCCGAACTCGACTGAGAAAATATTATACTATTACCCGAGAGGGATATGATAAGTGACACTAAAAGAACCAGCTTTTTCTTCATAGTAAGATTTATAATTCTAAGGTCTTGCAAATATAAAACTATTTTTCATGGTTAATATTGTGTAACTATCACAAAATGATCATTCGACCTGATATCCTTGATGTATCTCCATTTCCGCTGTTTATAATTACTGTATAAAGATACATTCCCCGTGCTGCCTTTCTGCCTCCTTCATCATTTCCATCCCATATCAGCGGGGGCAGATTGTAGCCTGACGAAGTAACCTTTGTCTTTAGAATCCTGATGATCTTTCCATCTATGCAATATATGTTAATTGTTACATTTAATTCACTGTCAGGCATGTTATGTTCAAGTGTTATGCATGTCTGATCAGGGAATGGATTGGGGAAATTTATCAGGTTCTTTAGGATGAGTTTTTCACCTTTAACAACCTGGAAATGAATTGTTTTCTCAGAAGAGTTATTGTAGTTGTCCCATGCTTTTAATGTAAGGGAATGACTGCCTTCAGCTAAACCGGAAAGATTATAAGTAATACTTCCATTCATGAAATTATCAAAATCATTTTCAAAATAATTATTAAGGATCAACGCGTTTCCCATGTCGCTATCAAGGTATGCGGTAATATCATGTCCAATACCGGTACCGGAGGTATTAATACCGGATTTATCATTTATAATAGCCAGAAGTATTGGTTTGCTGTCGGTAATTCCGCCGTCTCTGAACAAAGTGTCATTCATAAACAATCTGATATCAGGCCCCAGGGCATCTCCCTGCGTATTATTTGAAAAACCACCGACTATTATGCCGTCAAAGCTGCCATTCATATCAGCACTGTCGTTGTTTGCATAATAACTTATTTTACCTGAACCGTACGAATAATCTATGTCACGCGGGACAATGAATGTAAACCTGAACCTCCCGTCCTTAGCCATGGTTTTACCGCTGAAAATCACATTGTTCCTGAGATCGAATGTCATTGTTGGTCCTCCGTCATTCGCCAGTGTCTTTATTCTGCGGGCCTTATCAAAGATAAGAGGAGAGACAACGCCGTTAAATTCTCTCAAAGTGTTGCCTGAAGGATCTTCTATATGTCCGGAAATATTTATAAGCGAAAGAGCTTTAAGGCTATCTGTCTTTTCGGATACCGGTACATTATTAATAGAGTCGGTGACGACCTTGCCGTGATACGGATAAGCCAGATAGAGTGCAGGGTCGCCCAGCAGTGTGAAATTTCTTTTGTTTGGTCCTGATCCCGAGTTATTTTTTGCAATGCGGATGATATCACCGAGACATAGCGGATTTCCGGCACCGTCCCTTTCAAAAGCAGTGCTGAAGATGTTCTTATTCAGAAAGTAATTCGGTGCTGAGTATACGACTCTTGTTGTTGACATCAGGGCAATTCCTCCGCCATTTTTATTAAAGAATATTAATTCGCCTCCTGAAGGTTTTCCTATCCATTGTTTTGTAGCAATATTCTGTTCGGCATCGTCAAAGCGGCTGAATTCACAGGTTGCTGTAATGAAAAGAGGAAGCTTCCCTCCGTTATTCCATGAATTGATGTCTTCTGTTTTAACCACTCTTTCTGCAGCAAGCCCGTTCTCATTGCCATGCCCGGTGTAATTGAATATAAGGCATCCTGAGTTGATACGGCCGGTGATAGCTTTGTTTACTTCAGGATAAGATTGTCCGTTTACCGTTGTGGTCTGCGGGTAGGCATCGAGATAAATCTTATCAATGTTATATGCAGGGGCACTATCTTTAATTACAGCCGCCAATCCTTCCGCGTCATCCATATGAGTATTCCCATCCTCATCATCAGCCGAAAGGCATATCACATTTCTCCAGTCGCCCATATTTACCGGGTCAAGATATTTCCTGATTTTTGAAACTGCAATTCCCGCCTGAACAGTATCTGAAACCGGTATCCGGCCGATTCCTATATCCTCTGTACCATCAGCTTCTCCCTCCCCGTCATCAAGCAGACCGTAAAAATCATCGGAGGTAAAGGATGAAACCACAATGTTTGAGTTCTCTGACTGATATGTCGGAATAAAATCAGGATTATCGGGTGGGGGTGTTTTGTTCTCAAAAGAACCGTCACCAAGTAAAAGAAGATACTTAAGCGGATGAGCACTGCTCTTTTGTCTCAGGTATTTCATTCTGAGGAAGTTTCGGATTGCAGCTATATCGGCAATGCCTCCTGAAAATTCATTATAAATTTCCCCCGGTGTAACAATCTGGGTAATGAGCCCCTGGGTTTGAAGATGTATGTCTGCAATTTTTTCAGCATAAGCTTTAAACAAAGGATGAGTGATGATTACAAGATCAGATGATTCAGAAGCATGCAGATTCTGGTTCGGAACAGGAGCGGGTTTTATTGATGGAGTGACCTGATTAGCAGGATTAAAAACTGCCATTGTCCTTAGTGTATCAGTAGCAATTTTGAAAATCAGGTCTGTTCCGTTTTTAGAATATGAAATCTGCCTTACATTCACTGGATCAGTGACATCCCATAACAGGGGATCCGAGCCGTTGCCTGCGATCGTAAAAGTTGTAATCCTTCCCGGGCCGATGGATCTTGAGTCTGAAAGTTGTCTGAATGAGCCGTTGAAAGCAGCGGCTCTTCTTCCCTGTAACTGAACATAATCGAGAAAGCCGCGTGCACCTTGTTCTCCGTTGTTAAAGTACCTGATATCATAAACAGGGGATGATGAATCAGGATAGAAGGAGCCCGTTGAATCGCTGATCTGGAAGTAAGTTCCCGTATCATCGGATAACTGAACCCCCTCTGTTTGAATACTCTCTTTGACTGCTGCCCCCTCGTATAACCTGAAAATTGTTGACACTGAGGCTCTCGCGGCAACCCGGATATTGAATTTCAAGGGTTCCCCGGTCAGCAGACCTTCAAACCCGGGGTCGATATGAAGAGAAGATAACTGTTGAAACCATTCCCTTCCTGATTTAAGGATGTTTACATCATCCTGTTCATGAATAAAAAGAGCATCTGTTCCGATTGAACTATAATTTGCCTGTCCCGAAGGCTCCGTTGCTTGCGTGACTAATTTTCCGGGATTTGTTGAAGATGTTAAAAAATAGGATGCGGTATCAGAATAATTATGATGAATATAGTCATAATGCTCAGCAGAAGAATTATAGCTCCATCTTCCTGTGCCTTTTGCATAGAACAGGAGATAATCACCTTCATTGAAAACCCCGTCGCTGCCGGTGTTGAGATAAATCGATAATTCCTTCAGATCGTCGGGTTTAGGGTCGTCATTATAATATGACATCTGACCGAAGTTATTTCCGAATATTCTGGGATTCGACGGATTTTCCAGACCGAGCTGCTTAAGTTTGGAATAGTCTATCCTGTATACGCCATCAGATGTTACCATTATGCGGAACCATTTCCCTGAAGAGAACATGGAACCTGAAGAATAACTATCTTTGGAGGGCTGTCCGTTGAGCCTGGACGTAAAGACCAGGAGGCATATCAGCAATATATTAATTAATACTCTCATTGGAACTGACAAAGATAGAAATGTGCTTGTTGATTACTAACTTAATTAAATTTTTTATATCCTCAGGTTTAAGATAATAATAACGATATCAATTCGTTGATATTGCAGTAATATTTAATATGTTGAGATTCCTGATTTTTATACTTCTGATCATTTTTCTTCTGCCTTTGTGTTGCCCCGGACAGGAACCTGATCCGGGTCCCGGATACCAGATGATGCTGATAAAAAATCCGGCACTTGCAGGTATTGGGAGCAGCGGTGTTGTGAGGTTGTCATATCTTAACTTTTATCCGGGGAACAATTACAATCTTCATTCGGTTAATTTTACGTATGATTCTTACTTCTCTGGCCTTCATGGCGGTGCCGCTGTCTATATGGCCGATGACTATCTCGGAGGAATAATAAACGATTTCAGGGGTGGCGTATCCTATGCCTATTTCTTACAGGCCGGAAAAGATTTTTTTATAAATGCCGGACTTTCGGCATCAGTTTATCACAGGGGATTCAGCTTCGGAAATGCTATTCTTCCCGACCAGATTGATGCTCTTGGAGGAGTGTCTCTGCCTTCATCAGAGACACTGACAGCGTCAGGCAAGACAGTTTTTGACGTCGCTGCCGGATTTCTGTTTTCATATGGCAAAATTACCGGCGGATTCTCGGTTAATCATCTCGCACAACCCGACCTTTCATCCACCGGACTGGCAGGTGAGCAGCTTAAAAGGAAGCTTCTTGTTCACGTTTCGGGTGATTTTGCGCTGGGCAAGTCACCGAATCTCAGGATTGAGCCGCTGACTTACTTTGAAATACAGGGCGGATTTGTGAACGGTGGACTGGGTGCAGCTTTGCAGATTAATAACCTCGCAATTAATTCTGTGATTTTAGGGGACAGCGGGAAAAATCTAAATATACAGTCAGGATTTTCATTTTCCGCCGGAAGAATATATATTTACTACAATTATAGATTTAACGCAGTTTCAGGAAACAAATTCATGCCCTTATCGCTTCTGCATGAGACAGGACTCGCATTCAGTTTAAACAATGTTGAAAAAAGAAATGCATTCAAAACAATAAATTTCCCTAAATTGTAGTTATATTTGATGAGTAAAAATAAATTGGTTAATTATTAATTGTTATATTTGGTATTCGTAAAAGCCATAAAACTAAAGGAGTTATGTATAAATTCAGAGCCTTACCGGTTGTTTTAATCACTGTCTTGCTTTTATCATCCTGCATCTTTAAGAAAAAGGGGAAGGATTCCGTTTCCACTGCGACAGGCTGGGAGTACAATAATCCTGACAATGGCGGGTTTGAAGTAACACTTGGCGCTGAGCAAAAGACCGGCCCGGGACTTGTGTTGATTGAAGGTGGCCGTTTTACCATGGGACAGGTTCAGCAGGATGTAATGTTCGACTGGAATAACAGGCCAAGAGCTGTTACAGTTTCATCATTCTATATGGATGAAACAGAAGTAAAAAATATTGACTATCGTGAATATCTTTTCTGGCTGCGCAGGGTTTTTAAAGACTATCCTGAAGTATACAGAAGAGCATTGCCTGATACATTAGTATGGAGAAGTCCGATGGGGTTCAACGATCCTTATGTTCAGTATTATTTCAGGCACCCGTCATATAACAACTATCCTGTTGTTGGTGTGAGCTGGGTAAAAGCAAATGACTTTTGTCAATGGAGAACCGACAGGGTCAATGAACAGCTGCTGATTGATGAAGGTGAACTCAATCCCGATCCAAATCAGACTAATGAGAAGAACTTTAATACAGAAGCATATCTTGCAGGGCAATATGAAGGAGTAGTAAATCAGTTGCGCCCGAGCCTGAATCCTAATCAGACTGAAAGAAGGACCAATTTTGAAGACGGATTGCTTCTTCCGAGTTACAGGCTGCCTACTGAAGCAGAATGGGAATTCGCTGCATATGCTCTCAAAGGCAATACCTTTGAAGAGAGAATTTATGAAAGAAGAATTTATCCATGGGACGGCCATAACGTAAGAAACTCCAATAAGAAAAACAGAGGCGAAATGATGGCTAACTTTGTTCGTGGCAGAGGTGACCTTATGGGTGTTGCCGGAAGCCTTAACGACAACGGAAGTATTACTGTCGATGTTAAATCTTACTGGCCTAACGATTATGGATTGTATTGCATGGCAGGTAACGTTAATGAATGGGTTCAGGATGTATATCGTCCTCTAACTTCAGATGATGTTGACGGATTCAATCCTTTCAGAGGTAACGTTTATACCGACCTGCGCCGCGATGCAAATGGTTCTGTTGTTGCAAAAGATAAACTCGGCCGACTGATCATCGATACTGTAAAAGATTCAGATGTAGGTAACAGGTTTAATTATCAGAAAGGTGACTACAGAAACTACAGGGATGGAGACTTGCAGTCAGCTATTCCTCAGGGTGGAGGTAACGACTATAATACTGAAGATGGGAAAAAAGGCTCACTCCGTATGTACGCTCAGGACAGCAACCCTAATGCAAATGATTTCGTAACACTGATCAATGATAATGCTCGTGTTTATAAAGGTGGATCATGGAAAGACAGAGCCTATTGGCTTAATCCTTCAACACGAAGGTTCCTCGATCAGGAGAGTTCACGCGACGATATTGGTTTCAGATGCGCCATGATCAGAGTGGGTAGCCCCTCTGGTTTATAGAATAACGTTCTCTTACAATATTAGCCTCATTATGTCTTCATAATGAGGCATTTTTTTAAAGTTATGAAAACAGAACAGCTATTTAGCCTCTTTAAGGAATCCACCGGTGTATCAACCGATTCACGAAAAGTGAGTAAAGGGCAGATCTTCTTTGCTCTTTGGGGAGATAATTTCAATGGTAATAAATTTGCTTCGGAAGCTTTGGAACGAGGAGCATTGTGCGCTGTCATCGACGATCCTCTGTTTGAAACTGAAAACACGATTCTGGTCGACGATTGTCTTTTTGAACTACAGGCTCTGGCAGCACACTACCGGAAGGATCTCAGCGTACCTGTTCTGGCAATCACAGGTACTAACGGAAAAACTACCACCAAAGAACTTCTTGCCGCTATTCTTTCAAAAAAGAAGAAAGTGCATTTCACACAGGGCAATCTCAATAATCATATCGGTGTTCCGCTTACCATTCTCTCAGCTCCAACCGATACAGAGATGATGATAATCGAAATGGGTGCCAGCCATATTGGCGAGATCAGAACATTATGCCTGATAGCCAAACCCGATTACGGGATAATTACCAATATAGGTAATGCTCATCTGGAGGGCTTCGGTTCGGTTGACGGGGTTATTAAGGCTAAAACTGAGCTATATGAACACCTGCGGAAGGTTAATGGTATTGCACTTTATAATGACAAAGACCCGCTCCTGGTTGAAAAAATCTTCAGAATTATTAACAGGGCTGTTCCCTTCTCAGATCCAACAGGCATTGATCTGACAGTTGAATCAGTTCCTTCTGAAGTTAACCTCAAAATATCAGTAAAATATCTACATAATACATATTTGCTGAATACTAATCTCTTTGGCTTATACAACCTTGAGAATGTGAGGAGTGCAATCGCTACCGGATTGTTCTTCGGAGTCGACATTAAAGATATTCTTGAAGCTGTTGAAAATTATATTCCTGCAAATAACAGGTCGCAGGTAAAAGTGACAAAGAACAATACCCTTATCTGCGATTCATACAACGCAAATCCTACAAGCATGAATGCTGCCATTGACGCATTCTCGAAGCTTGAAGCAGAACATAAGGTTATAATTCTGGGCGATATGCTTGAGCTTGGAGATAAGAGCGAGGATGAACATTCAAAAGTTCTGGATTTGCTTGAATCTGTTAACCCTGAAAAAGCTTTTCTAGTTGGTCCTTTATTTCAGAAAGTATCTCCGGAAGCCGGCTTCAGCGTTTTTAAAAATGCTGACAGTCTAGCCGATTACCTTAAAAAAGAACCTCTGAAAGGGAAGATTATACTAATAAAAGGCTCACGGGGGATGAAGCTTGAGAAAGTTTACGAACTACTCTAGCTGGTCATTTTGTACCTTCCTCTGATCCTTTGAAGGTGATGTTTATTAACATTACCTCTGACCTGCTGCCTGATCTGACCCTTGGTCCCCATAAACCATAGCCTGATGATACTATGAACTGTGAATTTCCTTTTCTAAGATACCCATAGCTCAGTTCGTATATCATCTTTGTTACATAATTGAGCGGCCACATCTGTCCGTTATGGGTATGCCCGGAAAGTTCAAGGTCGACACCATATTTTTGTGATTCATCAAGATGGAAAGGCTGGTGATCGAGAAGAATGATTGGCTTTGTGGAGTCAGCCTGGCTCATTAGCTCCGCAAGGGTTTTTCTTTCTTTCCTGTAAAAACGGAATGAGTCTCTGTCAATCCTGCCAATAAGCTGAATGCCTCCGTCAAGAGTTATCATTTCATCTTTTAGAACCCTTATGCCTTTGCTTTCAATATATGGAATAGTGCGTGCGCCTCCTCCTATAAATTCATGATTACCGGTTATGGCATATAAACCATCAGTACATTCGGGCCATTTAAAATATTGAAGAAGATCGCCTCTTAGAACAGGGCCTATTTCGCCATCAACAATATCCCCTAGAAGCAGGACAAGATCAGGCTTCATTTCCTTTATCATTGCTGACATCTTTTTGAGACTTCTTTTTCTGATAATACTTCCAAGATGAATGTCCGATACGGCAGCAATCCTGAGCGTCTTAACTGTTCCTGCCTGTTTGTTGATAGTTATATTGTATTCTTTTTTGACAGGTATTACCGCATTGATAAACCCACCTGCAATTAATAAGACTGAGGCAGAGGCAACTATGATGAACGACCATTTCTGGTAGGAGAGGATACTGTCTCCTTTTATTATTCCGGGAACTCTCAGAATCAACAGAATTATATCTGAGAGCAGGAAGAACAGAAAGCCGTAGAGCATAAATGCGAGCCAGAATCCTCCCAGGATATTGAAAATGTCGGAGATCACAGAGGAATGTTTCGATTCAAGGATTTTGGCACCGATAAAAAGAGATGCAAGTAAAAAGAATACAAGAGCGTAAACCAACTTGTTATTCTGTAATGAGGGTATTGCTTTCAGCCCTTTGTAGAACAGGTAAATATTTGCAAGGAAGTAAATGGTAAGTACAATTGAAAAAAATACTAGCATCTGAAATCTTTTCATAAAAGATTAATTTTTTCTGACAAGGCTGTTATAAGTCTTATTGCCTTTAATATAAAACTCAAAAACGATACTCTTGTTCAATATGGTTTCTGAGGCGGTATTTACTTCCAGTCTCTTTACTGCTTTCCTTTTTTCCTTAAGCTGATCAAGCACCCTGTAATAATCCATATGTGCTTTCCATACTGCTTTAAAACTGCTGATGCTGCCCTGTAAAAGAAAATATAGAGCGGCCAGACCATCGAGGAGCTTTCTGAAAAATAATATTCTGGAAAATTTATTGTCGGGCAGGTTTTTATAGAGAAGGAAAAGGCTGTTTCTGAAATTCAGATATGTTTTAAAAGGAGAACTATACGAAAGGGTTCCTCCTCCGATGTGATAAATCACTGAATCAGGAATAAAACATACCCTGTAACCTGCCTTATGAAATCTCCAGCACAGGTCAATTTCCTCCATATGTGCAAAAAAATCGGCGTCAAAACCACCGCACTTTTTCCATGCTTCGCTCCGTACAATCATGCAGGCACCACTTGACCAGAATACGTCACAGGGATTATCGTATTGTCCGTTATCTTTCTCGACCTGAGTGATCACTCTACCGCGGCAGAAAGGATATCCATATTTGTCAATAAAGCATCCTGCAGCTCCTGCATGCTCAAAATAATCCTTCCTCGCATATGATAGAACCTTAGGCTGGCATGATGCTGCGTCGGGGTTGTTGTCAAGGAAGCTTACAAGCGGGTTAAGCCAGCCTGGAGTCACTTCAATATCGGAATTAAGCAGGACAAAATACTTAGCATCAACCTGGCTTAATGCCAGATTGTATCCGCCAGCAAAACCATGGTTTTTATCGTGCGATATTATTGAAACTTCTTTGAAATTCTCCGCAACCCACTCTAAAGAACCATCTGTTGAACCATTATCTGCCACGATAACTGCTGTTTCTTCGTCCAGCGAGTGCTTAATCACTGTCCCTAGAAACATTTTTAAGAAGCCCAGACCATTCCAGTTTAATATTACAACAGCTGTTTTAAGCATTTTCAACAGGCTTTTTATGTTTCCAGCGGCGATGACTCCATATCCAGTATTCAGGTTTCTCGTTGATTATCTCTTCAAGCCTTCTTACGTGTGTTTCGGTTATAGCGTTTTCTGACAAACCTGCTGAATGATCATGAAGAAGTTCAACATCGAGGTTATAATGTCCGCGCTTAACTTTCTGAATATGAAAAAAGACAACTGCCATATCATATTTTGCAGCTATTTTTCCCGCACCGGTAAAAACAGCAGTATCCTGATTCAGAAAGGTAGTCCAGTACTTAATATCATCTTTAGATGGGATCTGATCAGAGATAAAGATAGAGCAGGTATTAATCTTATTTTTCTTATAGTTTATTATTTCTCTTATAACGAGTGAAGTGGGGGTAAGGACTATTCCGTATTTTGACCTGTGATCATTCATAAAGCTATTAAAATACTTATTTTGAAGCGGCTTATAGATGATGACAGTTTTATATTTTAGATAGTCCGGCAGCAATGTAGGCCATTCCCAGTTGTTGTAATGAGCAACGATTGCTATCACGTCCCTTTTGTCTTCCCTGAGCTTGTCGATAATTTCCAGATTAGAGTAAGTGTAGCGTTTAATCTGCTCCTTTTTACTCATATGTGTCAGTTTCAGTGTCTCTATGATCAGGTCAGCCAGGTGACGATAAAACTTCTTTTCGATTATTTTTATTTCTGCTTCAGTCTTGGCAGGAAAGGAATTTCTGAGGTTTTCTTCCACCACTTTTCGCCGGTATTTTATAACATAATAGAGGATCAGGTAGAACACGTCCGAAAACAGATATAAAACACTAAGTGGTAATAAGGTGATTATCCAGTTTATACCGTAAAAAATATAGTATCCAACAGCACCCATAACAGAATGAATTTATCTCTTCATAAAACTATTAATAATTCCAAGAACTTCAGGGAAGACATTACTGTTTGCAGCCAGGAACTCTTCGCCTTTAAGGTTTTCTTCATTTCCCGAGAAGTCGCTTGCCTTGCCGCCAGCTTCCCGAACAAGCAGCATTCCTGCTGCAATATCCCAGTGTTTAAGACCATATTCATAAAAAACCTCGAACCTGCCACAGGCGACATATGCAAGGTCCATAGCTGCAGAACCAAGACGTCTTATTCCGTGCGTAGTCTGGCACAGGTGAGTCAGACATTTCATATATGCTTCTATCCTCTCGAAATCGTTGTACGGAAATCCGGTGGCAACCAGACTGTCGGAAAGTTTTTCAGCTTTTGAAACATGTATTCTATCGCCATTGAGCCATGCTCCGCCATTCTTCCAGGCTATAAAGGATTCATTTCCGCCGGCTTCAAATACAACGCCAGCTATAACTTCATCATATTCCATGAGTCCAATGCTGATAGCGTACGGATGAAACCTATGAAGGAAATTTGTTGTGCCATCCAGAGGATCAATAACCCAGCAATACCTTGGCCCTGTTTTTTTTGTAGTTCCCTCTTCAGTAATAAAACCTGCTTCCGGCAGGATAATACTTAAACGTTCAACAAGCATTTTCTCGGAACCTTTGTCAACATAACTGACAAAATCATTCAGCCCCTTTTTTTCTGTCTTTTTTATATCAAATCCCTGCGCTTCTTTACGAATAAATACGCTGACTTCTCTGGCAGCTTTTTCAATTTCAAGACATAGTTCTTTCAGATCTGTCATGTTTTATCCTATTATGTCAATACTCATTTTTCCTGTAGAAGAAATATTTTTCAGTTTCACTCTTCTTATTTCACCTGCGAGTATGGAATCCCAGGCGTACTCTACCCTGATATAATTGGATGTAAAACCTGTTATTAATCCGTCGCTGTTGGTTTTTTCAAACAACACATCAGTTAACTGGCCAATATTCAATTTATTAAATATAAGATTTTTATTATGAGAAAGCTCAATCAGAAGCTTGCTCCTTTTTTCTTTCTCTTTAAACGGAACTTTAAATGGCAGACTGGCAGCTATGGTATCGGGTCTTTCAGAGAAAGTAAACACATGCAGATATGAAAGAGGCAGATTTTCAAGGAATCGGTAGGTATCTTCAAAATCGGCTTCCGATTCCCCGGGAAAGCCCACAATGACATCGGCTCCTATACCGGCATATGGCAGTTTTTCAAGAACATTAATGACCCTCGAAGCAAAAATATCTCTTGTATATCTTCTTCTCATAAGGCCCAGTATCTTGTCACATCCGCTTTGCAGCGGGATATGAAAATGAGGCAGTATCTTTTTGTCTGAAACGGCAAGGTTAATAAGCTCATCCGTCAGCAGGTTGGGCTCTATTGAAGAGATGCGATACCTTTCTATTCCCTCTGTTTTAACAAGTTCTTTAAGAAGCCCGGTGAAAGACTCACCGGTAGATTTACCGAAATCACCGATGTTTACGCCCGTTATAACGACTTCTTTTATACCTCTTTCTGCAATTTGATGCGCCTCTTCTATTATTGATTCAATTCCTGGATTTCTGCTTTTGCCACGGGCTTTAGGAATTGTGCAATATGAACATCCGTAGTCACAACCGTCCTGTACTTTCAGGAATGACCTTGTTCTGTCACCAAGAGAAAATGAAGGATTGAAGGTATCGTCCGGCGTAAGGTCACATGAGTGAATCTCCACCTTCTGCTTTTTCTCAAGATCTGTGAGATAGTCTGATATATCGAATTTCTCATTTGTCCCGAGAACGAGATCAACTCCGGGTATTGATGAAATTTCCTGTGGGTTTAACTGAGCGTAACATCCTACTACAGCAATAAACGCACCCGGCGACAGGGTAATGAACCTCTTTATTGCCTGTCTGCATTTTTTATCAGCTGCATCAGTAACAGAGCAGGTATTTATTACGTAAATATCTGCTTTTGAACTTGCAGGAACTCTTTCAAATTTCTCCTCAGGGAAAGACCTGGAAATGGTCGAGGTTTCAGCAAAGTTAAGCTTACATCCTAGTGTGTGGAACGCTACTTTTTTCTTATCAGAAAGAGACGGAGTAGATAAATTGATTTTCATTCGACCTGAAGCAGGAAATTTATTATTGCCGCTAAATGATTATTTTCCAAGCCACGTCAGAAATACATTCCTGAATTCAATTTCTTTCCCTTCACTCTGCAGACAAATTGAACCTTTTGAGAGGTTTACGTTTGTGCCCTTGTTTTGAAGAACTCCATTAACTCTGACCTCGATAGTATTTCCTTTACATACTACCTCCATTGTATTCCATTCACCAGCAGTCTTTTCTGAGCTGTTTTCAAGTTTGCTTACAAATGGTTTGGTTTTGTCAGTGCGCTCATTCATATCAGAACCATTCATGCACACAAAGTCACCCGCGCTTCCTGCTTTCAACTGACATTCAATGCATTTAAGCCAGATAGTGTCAGGCTGCTGTGCATGAATAAAAATGCCGCTGTTGGTCGCTTCTGAAGGCCATCTCCATTCAGCGTGAAGTTTATAATCAGAGTACGCCTCCTTAGTTCTCATATACCCGAATGGGTTGCCCTTAATATGAATGACTCCGTTATCAACCCTGAAAACTGTGGTTGGATCAACAGACGGATCCTTCAGCTTGAATACCCAGTTGGAAAGATCCTTCCCGTTGAAAAGCAGGATATCTTTAGAATCCGCCTTGCCTGGTTGTGCAAAAATCGGTCCGGTGATCGAACATGCTAAAGCTAAAGCCAGCACTAGAGTAGGAACTGAATTTTTTTTCATCGATTAATATTTAAACTGTAAATGATTTTTATTTGCCATTTTTTAAAGGAGCTTGCTGGCGAGTTCCGCAAGAAAACTTCGTTCTCCCTTTACCAGATTGACATGAGCGAAAATTTCCTGATCCTTCATCTTGTCCGACAGATAGCTGAGACCGTTGGATGCTATATCGAGATAAGGAGAATCAATCTGTTCAATATCACCCGTAAATACCATCTTTGTTCCTTCTCCGGCTCTGGTAATAATGGTTTTTATTTCATGCGGTGTAAGATTCTGTGCTTCATCAACGATGAAGAAAATGCTTGATAGGCTTCTGCCGCGGATATATGCCAGAGGTGTGATAACCAGCTTGTCCTCCTTCATCATATCATTGATCCTCAGGAACTCCGGACTCTGGTGACTGAACTTGTGTTTTATAACTGTCAGATTGTCGTAGAGAGGTTGCATATAAGGATCCATTTTCTCCTTGACATCTCCGGGAAGAAAACCAAGGTCGCGATTTGCAAGCGGCACAATTGGCCGTGCAAGGAAAATCTGTTTGTATCTTTTATGCTGCTGAAGAGCAGCGGCAAGTGCCAGCAGGGTTTTTCCGGTACCTGCCTTACCGGTAAGAGATACAAGCTGTATATCCGGATTTGAAAGAGCTTCAAAAGCAAATGTCTGTTCGGCGTTTCTCGGATCAATCCCGTATGTGGTCTGCTTTATTACACGGCTTAATGTTTTATTTACAGGATTGTAGTGAGCAAGAGCACTCGATCCGTTGTTCTTCATGATAAAAAACTGATGACCCGTAAGAGCAGGCTCAAGATTGAATTCGGAGGAGCTTACTCCCTCCGGAATTTCGTAAAGCTTGCTTATCGATTCCTGGTTAACACCTTCCAGAATCCTTATCCCCTTGTACAGATCATCAATATTTGCAACCTTATCATTTTCATAATCCTGTGCAATTATTCCCAGAGACTTGGCTTTCATCCTGAGGTTAATGTCCTTTGTGATCAGGACAACAGTTTTATCCTTATTTGCAGTGCATACATATTCAGCAATTGCCAGTATACGATGATCAGCTGTTCTCTCAGGAAATGATTGGCTTACCTTATCTGAAAAATCTTTGCCGGTCTCTATATGCAGGTTACCAAGATTCTCGCCGAGGGGTATGTTGGCTGTGAGGAGCATATCGCCCGAGAGTTTATCGAGTTCCCGTGTAAACTCCCGTGCATGAAAATTAATGAGATCATTGCCTCTTTTAAACTTATCCAGTTCCTCAAGAACCACTATAGGAATTATAACATCATTTTCCTCAAAATTGTAAATGCACTTATAATCATGAAGTAAAACGTTAGTATCAATTATAAAAAGTTTTTTATTGTGCTTTCTTTTCATTTTTAAGTGTTTTAAAATCACAACATTAGATCGAATAGAATTTACATGAATTGACCTCCAAAAATAACCAAAAATCTGGTATTAATTGTTATGATAGCTTAAAGTATGTTATTTTGCATCAAAAAGTGATTCATCATGGAACTTTATGAAGGACTTCTTACCCGTCGTAGTATCAGGAAATACACCGGGGCAAAAATCGAAATGGGAAAGATTCTGGCAATAGTAAAAGCAGGAATGTATGCTCCTTCCGCAAATAATAAGCGGCCCTGGCATTTCATTGTAATTGATGACCGTGAGATCCTGAAGAGTATAATGGAGGTTCATCCGTATGCAGCGATGCTCGCTGAAGCCAGTCATGCCATTGCAGTCTGCGGCGATGACAGCCTGCAGAACGGAGTGGATTATTATAAACTTGACTGCTCCAATGCATCTCAGAATATTCTGTTAGCAGCTCATTCGATGGGATTGGGAGCTGTCTGGCTTGCTGTTGAACCAAGAGCAGAGAGGATCGCTGATATTGTCAGAATACTTGGTCTTCCGGGCCACATCCATCCTGTATCTATAATATCGATAGGAGTTCCAGTCGCACTTCCGACACATTTACCTGACAGATATGAGGAGGCAAAAATAAGAATGAACAGATGGTGATCATTCTTCTCAGGAAATGAACAGGCAAACCGGAAATCATTGATAAGTATTCTTATCCGGAATGCCATTTTATAAACTGCAAAGACAGTAGTTAAATGAATTATTGTGAAACACTTGATTTTTTATTCAGCCAGCTTCCGGCATATCACAGGATAGGGAAAGCTGCTTACAGAAATGATCTGAAAAACACCCTTCTTCTTGACAATTATTTTAACAACCCACATCAGAAATTTCTGACAATACACGTGGCTGGCACAAATGGCAAAGGATCAGTATCGCATATGATCGCTTCAATATTGCAGGAAGCTGGCTATAAAACAGGATTATATACCTCGCCTCATTTAAAGGATTTCAGGGAGAGAATAAAGATCGGCGGTATTATGATCCCTGAGAGTGAGGTGGTAAGTTTTGTTGAAGAGAATAAAGAAATTCTGGAATCTGTCAAACCTTCATTTTTTGAAATGACGGTTGCAATGGCTTTCAATTTTTTCGCCGAGAGGAAAGTCGATGTGGCAGTTATTGAAGTTGGCCTCGGAGGCCGGCTTGATTCAACAAATATCATTAATCCTGTTCTTTCTGTAATAACGAATATCGGACATGATCATATGGATCTGCTTGGTGACACACTAGAAAAAGTGGCAGCTGAAAAGGCAGGGATCATAAAAGAGAATATCCCTGTGGTTATAAGTGAAACTCAGATTGAAACCAAATCAATTTTCATGGAAAGGGCTGCTGTGCATGATTCTGAAATCATTTTTGCCGATTCCGCATGGAAATGTGAGCTTTACTCAGATCTTATTCAGGTAGGAAGACGTAAATATTCAATTACAAGATTGTCAGATAACCGTCAATATACAGGTGAATCTGAATTAGGAGGAAATTACCAGAAAAAAAATATCCAGGCTGTTTTTGCTGCCTTCAGCATTCTGGACAGGACTTTCAAAGTATCAGTAGAAAATATTATTTCCGGGATCAGAAAAGTGGTTACTAACACCGGTCTGGGGGGCAGATGGCAGGTGCTGGGGGAATCGCCATTAATTATTTGTGACACAGGGCATAACAAAGAAGGCCTGGAATATGTGCTTGATCAGGTCTCAGGTCTTGCATTCAGTTCTCTTCATATAATCCTCGGATTTGTCAATGACAAAGACCTTGCATCCGTATTGCCATTGTTTCCGGTTAGTGCCAGATACTACTTCACGAAAGCATCAGTTCCCAGGGCACTCAATGAAGAAATACTCAGGCAGGAAGCAGCAAAATTCCGACTTCACGGCGATAGCTTTCCGACAGTTCAGGATGCTCTTGCAAAGGCAAAAAGCAATGCAGAAAAATTGGACTTGATTTTTATTGGGGGGAGTACCTTCATAGTGGCTGAAGTTGTTTAAAATTAAGGATGTCCACTCATTAATAGATATCAATTACTTAAATTTGTACATATCCATTCCTGTTCATATGAAAAAGGGCCTTATATTGATTCTGCTTGTTATTTATCTTTTACCTCTGGCAGCACAGACAGATAAGAAAATTACTATTCTTCACACAAATGATCTTCATTCAAGGCTGACAGGCTTTGCTCCGGAATCGGAATATTCTCCGATGGTTACAGGTAACGACAAGACTGAGGGAGGATTTGCACGCATTGCTTCAGTAATAAGTGCAGAGAAAGCAGCTGACTCAGGTACAGCATTTGTTGTTGATGCAGGTGATTTTATGATGGGAACAATGTTCCCCAGCCTGGAAGTGAAAACAGGCTTTCAGCTCAGGCTCATGAGAGAGATGGGATACGATGTTGTTGCACTGGGAAATCATGAATTTGATTTTGGTCCTGAATGGCTGGCCGATGTAATCGGCATTTCGGCAAGGAATGGAGAGATACCGTCGTTGTTATTCAATAATGCTGTCTTTGATAAAAAGGATAACCGGGATGATGAACTCGAAAAAGAGGTGGCTGATAATATTTTGGTCAGAAAAAAAATAATCATCAGGGATGGCATTAGAGCAGGTTTTTTTGCCATACTCGGGAATAGCGCTATAAACAATGCCCCGAAAGCAGCCCCTTTGAAATTTGAAAAGCAGATACAATACGCAAGGAGGATGGTCAAAGAGCTTAAAGCTGAAAAATGCGATATCATTATATGTCTTTCTCATTCAGGAGTAACACTTCAGAAAAACGGAAAATGGGGAGGAGAGGATGTGGTACTCGCGGAGAAAGTCAAAGGAATAGATGTCATTATCAGCGGACATACCCACACAAGACTCGATAAGCCGGTATTGGTGAATGGAATACTCATTGTTCAGGCAGGTGAATTCGGAAAATTTGTAGGTGCTCTTACATTATCCTTATCAGGCGGAAATTTAAAGGTTGAAGGGTATAAACTTATTCATGTAGATGATAAAATTAAAGGCGATGAAAAGATAAACATGCTGATTGAGGAACAGAAGGAAAGAATAAATAAGGAAATTCTTCTGCCATTAGGATTGGAATACAATAAAAAAGTTGTTGAATCATCATTTAAAATTGAAGGAAATGATCTGGAAGATTACAGAAACAGTAATCTGGGACCATTGATTTCCGATGCAATACATTATTATGTGAATAAGCATAACAGCATGGGTTCTGATGTAAGTATGGTAGCAGCAGGAATGATCTTTGACAGGATTGTCCCCGGGGTGCAAACGGTTCCTGATATATTCCGGGTTATGCCTCTTGGCTCAGGCAATGATAATATACCGGGGTATGCTCTTTCAAGGGTATACATTACAGGGAGAGAACTTAAAAGTGTTATTGAGGTTTTGCAGATGGCTGGCAATTCTGACGCCGAAAATTATTGCTATTACTCTGGAATAAGAATATCATATAACCCCGATAAAGGATTGTTTAAAAAAGTCCGGAAAGTTGAGATAGTTCATTCTGATGGAACCATTGCCAATGTCAGTTTCTCTAAGAAAGACAAAACTCTATACTCTGTTGCTGCTGATTCTTACATGCTCGGATTTATCGGTATAATTAAAAAGAAAAGCTTTGGTCTTATAAATGTAGTTCCCAAAGACATTTCGGGCCATGAAATTGCCGATATGAAATCGGCTGTGATTGATATGGATGAGAAGCTTGTCGGAATTCAGGAGGGAAAGGAATGGATGGCTCTGATAGAATATCTTGGTTCAATGAAAGATACTAATGGTGACGGATTACCTGATGTTGATGCAAAATATACTGTTCCCGTAAGGACTATTTTCAGGGTAAACAACTGAAAAAATGGATTAAGGAAATATTTTTATATGTTTGCATACTTATGCTAAATTAATGGGAACAAGCATTTATTTCTGGATCGGATTCCATGTTTTTGTGTTTATAATGCTTGCACTCGACCTGGGTGTATTCCATAAACACACACATAAAGTGCCTGTCAAAGAGGCGATTATCTGGAGTTGTGTGTGGATAAGCCTGGCTCTTCTCTTTGATCTTTTTATTTATCTTGATAAAGATTTCGGACCAGTAAAAGCACTGGAGTTTCTTACCGGTTATGTGATTGAGTACTCGCTGAGCGTTGATAATATATTTGTCTTCATTCTGATATTTTCATATTTTTCTGTAAATGAGGAGTATCAGCATAAGATTTTATTCTGGGGAATACTCGGTGCTCTTATAATGAGAGGCCTTTTTATAGTTACAGGAGTTGCCCTCATTAACAGGTTCCATTGGATTGTCATTATTTTTGGAGGCTTTCTGGTTTTCACAGGGATCAGGATGTTATTCCAGAAAGAAGCTGAAGTTGATCCGGATAAAAATATGGTAATCAGATTTTTCAGGAAATTTCTTCCGGTTACAAAGGCGCTCCATGGTGACAGGCTGATTATCCGGCAGAATAAAAAGTTTTATGCAACTCCTTTATTTCTGGTACTTGTAATTATTGAATCTTCCGATCTTATTTTTGCGGTTGACAGTATACCCGCTATTCTGGCGATCAGCAAAAACATATTTATTGTATATACATCCAATATTTTTGCAATATTAGGTTTACGCTCGCTGTATTTTGCAATTGCGGGTATAATGGGGTATTTCAGGTACCTTAAAGTAGGTCTGGCATTTGTCTTAACATTTGTCGGACTGAAAATGCTCTCTTCATTTTTCCGTTTTGAGATACCAATAGTTACCTCTTTAGGAATAATTATCTCAATTCTTCTCATTTCAATACTTGCTTCAGTCTTTATTAAAAAAGATGAGCAATGACAACTCAGCGACAAAGGCCGCCGGTCTCCTGGCCCTTACTGGTCTTTTTTCTGGTAATCGTTATCAGCTCGGTAATAGTAGGATTTATTTATTATAATTCTCATAAGAAGAATCTTTTGACCGAAGCTCAAAGCGAGCTCTCTTCAATTTCATATCTTAAAATCAGGGAAATTTCTCAATGGAGAATGGAGAGAATAAATGACGGGAAGTTTCTTAGTGAAAACTCTTTACTCATTGAAAAGTTCTCTCAGGTCCTGAAAAACCCAGGGAGTCTTGTTTTGAAAAAAGATATTCTTCAAAGCCTGAAATCGCTTTCTCAGAATTATGATTATAAAAATGCCCTCCTGATAAACAATAATGGAGAGGTCATACTTGCATATCCGAACTCTGATACATTAATTGGTAATCATTTGAAACCATTGTTGCCGGAAATTGTTAAACGGCGTCAGGTTGTGCTTACTGACCTTCACAGAGCGAATCTGGTGAGCTTTATACATCTGGATCTGGTTGTCCCTTTGATTGATCGAAGCAAAAATGATTCACTTGTAATTGGTTTGCTCACTTTGCGGATAGATCCTAAAATGGTCCTGTATCCAATTCTTCAGTCATGGCCGACATTAAACGAAAGTGCTGAAGCAATTTTATTCAGAAGAGAGGGCGACAGTATAGTTTATCTGAATGAGCTGCGATATCATAAGAACAGTGTACTTGATTTCAGGCAGTCAGTTACCTCATTTAAGTTGCCGGCAGCTCTTGCAATGCGGGGGATTACAGGAACCACTGATGGTCTCGATTACAGAAATGTACCTGTTGTAGCTGCGATGAATAAAATTCCTGGCACTCCATGGTATTTGATTACCAAGATGGACCGGCAGGAGGTTTTGTCTTCCCTGGGAACAGAGCTAAGATTGATAATTTTCATTCTCGTGCTTATAATATTGTCATCTGGTTCAATACTTGCACTTTTAATCAGAAATCAAAGGACTGAATTTTATCGTGAGAAGTACGAAACGGAGCGGGAACGCCTTGCTCTGGTAAAACATTTCGATTACATTTTAAAGTATGCTAATGATATTATAATACTGGTGGATAATAACCTGAAGATTGTTGAGGCTAATGATCGTGCAATTGAATATTACCAGTACCCTCGTGAAGAGCTGATTGGTATGTCAATCGAGAACATCAGGGCTCCTCAGGCACTTGCTCAGCTTAATAAGGATACTTCAAATCTGAATGAGAACGAATCGGCCACCATTGAAACAATTCATAAGAGAAAAGATAATACGACATTCCCAATTGAGATCAGCATAAGGTCTGTGATTATTGAAGGTTTAAAATACTATCAGAGCATTGGCAGAGATATTACCGAGAGGAAGAGTGTTGAGGCAACCCTGGTTGAGAGCGAGGAACGATTCAGAAAAATATTTGAGGAGAGTCCTGTTTCGATACTTATTACAGGTAAAGATTTGGTCATATTAAGGACAAACAGGGCATTCTGTGATCTCATAGGGTATACTGAGGAAGAATTAAAGTCTTTCACATTCAGGGATCTAACACATCCTGATTTTATATCTAATAATGAGATTTCAATACTAAGACTAATTGCCGGCGAAATTCCGGTGTACCAGACTGAAAAAAAATATATCCGGAAAGACGGAACTGAAATATGGGGATCTGTGACTGTGAGCCCTATTCGTAATAATAAGGAAGAGATTCAGTTTTTTCTTGTTATGATAGAAGATATAACTTCAAGGAAGCGGGCTGCAGCTGAACTTGATAATTCTTTCTCATTGCTCAGGGCCACACTTGAATCTACTGAAGATGGTCTGCTTGTGGTTGACAGGGCAGGAAAGATTGTTCAGTTTAACCAGAAGTTCCTTGATATGTGGAGAATTCCTGATGAAATACTATCTACGAGGGACGATAAAAATGCACTGGAATATGTTAAGGGCCAGCTAATTGAACCTGAGTCATTTCTACAAACGGTTGAACATTTATATGAGGAGACTGACTTCACAAGTTCAGATCTGATTTATTTTCTTGATGGCAGGATCTTTGAACGGTATTCCCAGCCTCAGAAAATTGACGGGAGAAGCGTGGGCAGGGTGTGGAGCTTCCGGGATATTACCAGCAAGAAAAAAGCTGAGGCTGAACTGATAGCAGAAAAAGAGAGAGCCGAGGAAAGCGACAGGCTTAAGACAGCTTTCTTGCATAACGTATCGCATGAAATCAGGACTCCGATGAATGCTATTATCGGATTTTCTACGCTTCTTAATGATCCGGATTTAAAAGAAGAAGAGAGGAAACAATATACTGATATTATATTTCAGAGCGGGGGACAGCTGCTTTCAATAATAAATGACATTGTAGATATCGCTAATGTTGAGAGTGGTCAGGCTAAAATCAATAACTCAAAAATAAATCTTAATGCCACCTTAAGGAGCCTTAATGAGCAATTCAGTATTATGGGCATAGCGAATAATACGTCTATCAGTCTGCTTGCCGGTCTGTCTGATTCAGAATCCGATATAATAACAGATAGTACAAAGCTTGTTCAGATTTTGTCAAATTTAATTAATAATGCTGTCAAGTTTACGAGTGGAGGAGAGATTGAGTTTGGTTATAAAGTATCTCAGGAATTTCTTGAATTCCATGTAAAAGATACAGGCATAGGAATACCTGCTGAATATCATTCAAGAATTTTTGACAGGTTCTTCCAGGTAGAAAGTAAAATATCACGGCAATACAGCGGTACCGGGCTTGGTCTTTCAATATGCAAGGGATATGTTGAGCTTCTTGGAGGTACAATAAAGGTCGATTCCAAGGCCGGGGAAGGGACAATATTTGTCTTTACGATTCCTTATTTAAAATATTGAAATACATTTAGTTATAATTCCTGTTCCCCATTATTCTTATACCATTGCCAGTGTGTCAATATTTTCTGAGAATATTGAACTTAATCATTTTACTTATGTTTACTTAGTCTAATTAAAAATATATATATAAATCCATACTCCTTATGAAAAAGATTATATTATTTATCACAGTAAACTTTTTCGTCTTTCAGTTGCATGCACAGGATGCTTCAATGCAATCTTCCCAGGAGGCAACTAAGGAAGACCGAAACTTCAGAATCCCCCTTATAGGGGAGAGCGCTCCTTCATTTACTGCTGAATCTACAAACGGCACAATAAATTTCCCAGTTGATTTCGGACGTAAATGGAAGATATTATTTAGCCATCCACAGGATTTTACGCCGGTTTGCTCTACTGAAATCCTTGAACTTGCGAGCCTGCAGGAAGAATTTGATAAACTGGGAGCTAAACTAATTGTAGTATCCACCGATGCACTCGAAACTCATGAACAGTGGAAAAAAGCAATGGAGAGTCTGGCGTATAAAGACAGGGAAGCAGTAAAAATTGAGTTCCCTCTGGTGGATGATGCAGATCTTTCAGTATCAAAAAAATATGGGATGATCCACGCGGCAACAAATTCGACCAGGGATGTTAGGGGGGTATTTATTATCAGTCCTGATAACGTCATAAAAGCAATTTATTTTTATCCGATGTCGGTCGGAAGAAGCACTGACGAACTTCTGAGAATGGTTACTGCACTTGAAAGGACAAGTGCTGATAATGTGATGACTCCGGCTAACTGGAAAGCAGGGGATGATGTGATGGTTCCAACAATCCCACGGGCAGATGCCTCGAAGGATGAACTGGCAAATGAAGGAATTTATAATCTGAACTGGTTCATGTGGTATAAGAAGGCTCAGTAGCTAAATCATATTTTCACCTTTTTGGTATGATAATGCTTATTAAACAAATAATGTAAAAATCAATATTTGTAAAACAAAAAAACCGGTCACATTTGTGTCCGGTTTTTTTGTGGGGGTTGACGGGTTCGAACCGCCGACCCTCTGCTTGTAAGGCAGATGCTCTGAACCAGCTGAGCTAAACCCCCTTAAAAGAGAGTGCAAATATAGATTAAATTTCATTTCTGCAAAAGATTATTCAAAATAAATATTTAATCTGAGTTAATAATCATTTGAACTTACTCCCACCCACAAACCGTATTGTCAAATTTTTCCGGGTTTTGTCAAATATTTTATGATGTTTGGACTAAATATAAATCGTTCCGTCAAAAAAAGCAGCCGCTAAATTAAACTTACTTTCAGAATGCAACCAATGATCACTTCCTTATTGTCATATGTAAGAGAATATAAACATTTGTTAGTAACTATAATAAGTCTTGTTAATATGTTGAAAACACATGAAACCGCATGTATGCAGATGAGTAAAAAATGATTACATTCGCTTCTGTAAGACGTTGAGTTAAAAAACAATTAACTTAAACGGGTAAGTTGTAGCCCGTTGAGGTGTATTTGTTTGATATATAGTAGAGTACATTTGAATTGGAAATAACCGAACCTGATCAGTATGAAACCTAAAAGTCCTATTTCCGAATTTGTGAAATTCGTATTTCCTTTTTATACCCCTTCTTTCCCTAGTAAAAAATCAAATGGTTTTACCATGATTACAAATATTTTTCCTGACCTGAGTCGGATCCGTAGGTGGGCAATTTCATTGGTTGCCTTGCTTTTTATTTCTGTTAATTTATTAGGACAGGTGAATGGTGATTACCAGACACGGGCAACCGGAAACTGGAATGCCAATACGACATGGCAGGTACGAAGCGGCGGGGTATGGGTAAACTGTGCCGTTGGTGATTTTCCGGGTGCAACCGCCGGTGCTGGAACCGCCTATATTACCGGCAACTTTACTGCATCAGTAACTACTAATATTCCTAACAGCATTGGTGCAATTAACTTCGTTTCAGGAAATGCTTCAAACCTGGTTCAGTTCTCAGGTGCTTTTACATTAGATGTAACAGGTGCAATTACTATAAATCCTCCAAGCGCCGGTGCAAATAACAATGGGATATTTGTAAATGACGGGACTGTAACCTGTTCTTCTCTGACAAGCAGTAACTCAGGAAATAGCGGAAGGGATTGCAAAGTAGGGATAACATCAGGTACTCTTACAGTAAATGGCAACCTGAACATGGGGAACAATACTGCTCAGAATGATATAACATTCACAGGTGCAGGCACATTAAATGTTACAGGTAATCTGACAACCGGACTTTTAAGCGCAGCTGCAGGAAGTATAATAAATGTTGGAGGAACATTTACACCTGCATCTTTTACAGTGAGTACATCAACCGTAAATTACAACGGTGCAGCACAGACTATAGCTCAGTTTGCATATTATAACCTTAGTACATCCGGCAGTGGCATCAAAACTTTGCCAAATGCAGATATAACTGTTGCCGGAAGTCTCGATGTTTCCAATTCCACCCTTGCATTCACTGCCACGCAGGCAAGAGCTTTAAGCATAACCGGAGATCTGTCGGGTAACGGAACAATTGATATGAGTCCCGGCAGCGCCGCTCACACCCTTAATCTGGGAGGCGTAAATAACGATATTGCCACTCTGACAACAGATCCTGTAGCAGCCAGTACTGTCAATTATAACAGAGCAGGTGCCCAGTCGGTTTTTCCAAGCCTTAATTACAGGAACCTAACAATTTCAGGGGGCGGAACCAAATCTCTTCAGGGTGATATCAGCGTAGGAGGAACTCTGACTCTCACTTCAGGGGTAGTACAACTTGATGTAAATAATCTTACTCTTCCAAATACCACAGCTATTGTCGGATCTCCGTTCAGCGCGACGAACATGATCGAGACAAATAACACAGGCCGGTTAATTCGTGCAGCTAATGCTACCAATGACAGTTTCAATCTTACTTATCCTGTAGGAAGTGGTGGGTTTTATAGTCCTTTAGTTATTAGCGGTCTACCGGCAACGGCGGCCGGATTAAGATCTATTTCAGTTGGAGCTTTACCGGTGAACCTGGGAGTTCTTGCCAATGGCCTTAATAAATACTGGGATATCAATACATCTAATATTACCACCAATTCCGGGACTATCCTTTCTTTTGCATACAATGCAGGGGAAGTTGTTGGTGATCCATCGACATTACGGCCATATACCAACACTTCCGGAAGCTGGGCTTTCGCTACAGGCGGATCAGCAGCAGGAACCAATCCTGCCACATCTACAGGCAGTGCAACTATTTCAGGCTTCTGGACAGCCGGAGCCAATGGAGTATTCTATTCTTATCAGTCGGGTAACTGGAATCAGTCAAGTACATGGACATTTGATCCGGGTGGAACAACAGGTCCCGGGAGTGCAGTACCTGGTCTTAATGACAAAGTTGTAATCCTTTCGGGTCGTACTGTGTCTCTGACAGCTGATGTTTCCGATCAGAATCTTGATATAACAATTAATGCTGGAGGTATTCTGAATCAGTCTACCTTCAGATTCACAAATACTCTCGCTGCCATGCGCGGTGATGGAAGCCTTAAACTGGCATCTTCATTTTTCCCGGCAACAGTCCTGAATACTTTTGTTACTACCGACGGAGGTACCACTGAATATAATAACAGCGGTTCAATGTCAGCGACACAGGGGACTTACTATCATCTGATTATCAGAAGTCCGGGTACTGTAACTCAGGTAAGCAATATTACTCTTAACGGAAATCTTGATGTCAAACAGGGGACATTCCAGATAAATGACGCTACCACCAGACGGCTGCAACTTATTATTAGCGGAAATGTAACTGTTGATAATTCCTGCTCAATCAGTGTTGGAACAGGAGTTACAAACTCACAGACTTCGCCTTTGGGTATTAACGGAACTACAGGAGGATACCTTAATTATTATGAACTTCAGTCACACAGGATTCAGATCTCGGGTGACTTTACAAATAATGGTACAGTTAAGTTCAGCAACCTGCCAAACCCTGTCTATAATAGCTTTCCTCCAATAGTTAACGGGCCCACATCCGGTTTCGCGACAGTCTATTTTAAGGGCTCAAATGACAGAACTCTTACATGTAATGGCACTACTGATTTTTACAACCTGATAGTTAATAAAGGAGCCGATCAGACATACAAGCTGACCGTTTACTCTTCTGCTTATAAGAATTTCAGACTTTTTGGCGCAAATACCGCTCCTATACCAGCTGCAGCAGGAAACCCTGATCTTAAAAAATCATTATGGATCCAGAATGGCACACTCGTATTGCAGGGACTGACGGTAATCCCTTCACTTTCAGAAGGGACTGTATCTGCTGCTCCTTCAAGCGACTATTTTATCCCGGGTAATGGCGCGATGGTACTAGATGGTGCCGGAGTGATAGTATTATCTACAGCTGACGATTTTACTGAGGTAAATGCTGCTTATGGTATTGCCGGCGGAACTAATGCCGCTTATGGTATCAATGCAGCCGGCGGAGGAAGCGGATTATCAGTTTTAGGGAAACTGCAGATTAATAATGGATATCTTTCAACGCGCGAATCATCAGGATTACTGTACTGGAGCTATGCTCCAGGCCAGATCATTCTTAATGGAGGGAAGCTGGATATCAAACAATTCCATAATCCTGAGGGGACGAATGTCGGCTTGATTTCTTATGTTGAGAATAATGGGGCGGTATCAGTTCGAGGACGTTTTACGAACACCATTAATTATACTAATCCTGCCGATCTTGCTAATCCTGTCATAAATACAGCAAGGGTCGCCAATAATATTGATGCCTCAGCAGGGATCGGTTCATTCAGTATCAGCAGCAATTCAGGAAATGCTTTTACAATGGGTGGAGGAACAATCTCTGTCTATGATGTATGTAACACAACTGCTACTCCTCTGGCAATTCTCATTAATGCTCCGGTATCTAATATAAATATAACCGGTGGTACAATTAATATTATTCCAACGAACGGTTCTTTACTGGCTAATGCGAATTATCTTGTAAACAGCACTGCTCCATTTTATAACTTATCTGTAAATCAGGTCAGCAGCGTATCATCTGTCCAGCTGAATACAAATCCGCTGGTTGTTTTAAATGATTTTTCACTTACCGCCGGTACATTTATATCGAATGACCGCGATGTAACTATTGGTGGTAATTATACAATTGCAGCAGGTACCACATATACACCGGGTACAAATTCTACAATATTCAATGGTTCAGGTGTTCAGGCTTTCACAGTAGATCTTGCAGCACCTCTTTCGTTATATAAACTGACAATAAATAAACCTTCAGGAATTGCTCTTAATCTGGCTGGTACTCAAGCGGTAATAAATGTAACTAATGATTTCAGCCTGACGCTGGGCACACTTAATGATAATGGCAAATCGATAAACATCGCCGGAAACATTTTTAACTCAGGTGTTCACGACGGGACAGGAAAAGTATCGCTTAATGGAAGTGCAGCGCCGCAGACAATTGATGGAAATGGTGTGTTCGATAACCTGGAACTTAACAACACAAATGCTGCAGCAGCTCCGGTTTCATTATTGGCTAATCTAACGCTTAACGGACTTCTTACATTTTCTCAGGATAAACTGTTAGATATTAACACATTCAATTTAAAGCTTAATTCAACATCCGCCATTGTCAATGGAGGAGCATTAAGATATATCAAAACAGCCGGCAATGTCGGAGATGGGGGGCTTACAAAAGTATATTCATCTCCTGCCACATTCACTTTTCCGGTAGGTGTAGTAAATTATACTCCCGGTGCAATAGGCCTTAGCGCTGTTCCAACAGCATACGGTTCTGTTACAATGATCCCGGTGAATTTTGAGCACCCTAATGTGACTACTTCAGGAAGAAGCCTTACATATTTCTGGCGAGTTAAATCATCTGGTTTTACACTTGGAAGTGCCACTGTTACACATGGTTATACTTATGATCAATCGAATGTGGTAACGGGGGTTGGGATAACTGAAAATGGTTATGTTGCGGCCCGTTTTAATATTGCAACAAACACCTGGACAAAAGGTACTACTTCAGATATTGACATTACCAATAATATTATTGGAGAGCCGGGAGCCGGAACATTCCTGCAAAATGTTGCTTTCATTGATGGTGATTATACCGCAGGTGATGATAATCCAACAGATCCTTTCGGAACTCCAAAGATATTCTATAGCAGAATTAACGGAGTAGGAGCAGGTAGCGGATTGTGGAGCAATGTTAATACATGGTCTACAGACCCGGTTTTACAGCATACTGGAGCTCCTGCAGCATCAGTTCCGGGAATAAGTGATATAGTTATTATTGGTGACCGCGACTCAGTTTATCTTGCTACCAATAATACTGTGGCAAACACAGATGTCAGACATTGTGCAAGTCTTAAGATTGAAAAGGGTTCCGCACTTGATATTGGATATAACTACAATTCAAGTTTCGGGATGGTGCTTACCCATCCCAACGGAAACGGTAACTTCAGGTTAACAACATCATGGAATTCTCAGAGTACGTTTACATTCCCGGCAGGTGATTTTACTGATTTCAATGTAAATCTGGGAACTACTGAGCTCTATTCCACTAACCCGGCCGCAGGTACAACCTATTGGCTGCCGAATGGAGTGCTGTCCTATGGAAATCTTATTCTTTCACCTCTCGGTGGCTCTAACATTATCTTCCCAAATAACAATCTTACCATATATGGAAACCTTGTTACCAGAGGGCAAAACGCAGATTCATGGTTCTGTCCGACATGGAATGTCAACTATCCTACAGCACCTGCAGCAAGAATTGCAAAAACAATCACAATTAATGGTGATCTTGATATTCAGGGAGGTTCGCTTATTTGGTACGGAAATGGGGCATTGGCTCAAAACTTTGTAGTAAACGGGGACGTAAAAGTTGCCACATTATCAGCTCTGTATGTGTGGAGCGGCGCTACAAATCAAAGCATGTCTATAGGTAAAAGCCTGATCAATAATACCGATGGCTTAACTCATGGATTAACAACAACATCAAAGGTCGATTTTACAAATATTCCTTTGACATTTTTCGGGCCGACTCCAGCAAGCGTAACAAATACTGCAGGCAATCCATTAACAACATTCAGCACCGTTACTGTTAATAAAGGTACAAGCCAGGCAACCACTCTTACAATCGATATTGCAGGAACCTTAGCAACCCCTGCTAACAACTGGCTGACTTTACAAAACGGTACATTACGGTACACAAGGACTAATCCCAATTCGGATTTTACAATATCAACCACAACTCCATTCTCGATCCCTGCAACAGCCGGTCTTCTTGTAAACCTACCCAGTAATTCAGGCGGGAGGAATATACTGATTGGCAATGCAGCAAATACAACGGGTGATTTATTATTAAGTGGTAAACTCACATTAGTGAGTGGTAACATTTTTGTCGGGCCGACTCCATCCACAGTTTCTGCTAATGACATTGAATATTCCAGCAGCGGCGCTTCGGCCATTGATGTTCAGGGAGGCACTCTTGTTGTAAACGGACAGATACGTCGTAATCCTTCAAACGCCGGAGGCGTATTGATGTACTCCCAGAGTGGGGGTACTGTTACAATTAACGGACAGTCGTCAAACAACACAAACGCAAAATTGGAAGTACTGAATGGAGGCAGCAGTTTTACAATGACAAACGGTACTCTGACAATTGTCAGAGGTAATGGTGCAACTACAACTTCTTCCTCTCCATTTGGTGATTTATACCTGCGACCAGAAACTAGTTCAATAACTGGCGGTACGATTGTTTTTTCACCCGGAGGAGGCACTACTCAGAACTACTTCCTTGATGCAAATGTCCCGCTTAATAACCTTACAATTACTGGTGCAGCCGGTCAACCTGCCACAGTCAGACTGCTTGTCAGTCCGTTAACTGTGAACGGCAATATGACTATCAACGCCAATAGTGTATTGAATTCCAATAATATAGACATTACTTTTAATGGGAACCTCATAAATACCCCTGGAATCGGAGGTTATGTTTATGGTACCAACCTTACTACCTTCACTGCGTCTAATGGTTCATCATTTGCCGGTGCTCAGACCATTACAGGAGCCACCAACTTCAATAATCTACTTGTAAGTCCCGGTACTTCTCTGACACTCGGTAGTCCCTCCACAGTAAATGGTAATCTGACTCTCACCAGTGGCACATTTATCCTGGGTGCAAATCCGGTTTCACTAAAGGGGAATCTGCAAAATGATGCAAGCTATTCGGATAATAACTCTGTTGGAAGCGGACTGATTCTTAATGGTACCGTACAGCAACAGATTACAGGTACTGGGGCTTTTGCACGTGTTACATTAAATAATGCTGCAGGCGCTAGTGTAGAAAACAATATTACCCTGCAGGAAGACCTGACATTGACCCAGGGAATACTTGATATTAAGAAAAACCTGATATCTCTTGGGGTAAACAGTATTGTTCAGGGAGCTCCTTTTAGTTCTACTAAAATGATTACCTCCGATGGAGTATTCAGTAATGTTGGTCTCAGAAAATTCTTTAATCCCGGAGCAGGATCATTTCTTTATCCTCTGGGAACTTCTGGAAAATATACTCCGGCTCTTCTGACAATTACTGCCAGTAATACCGTCGGATACGTCAGGGTTAATAATATTAATAGCAGACATCCAGCAATCCTGGATCCTGCAAATGCTCTGGATTATTATTGGGAAATTCAGAGTTCTGGTATAACAGGTCTGAGTGGAAGTATGGTGTTGAATTATCTGCAGGGCGATGTGAACGGAGATGAGGCTAATTACTTGGCAGCCAGATTGCTGGTTCCTGGAACACAATGGAGTAAAACCCTTGGTGTGGCACCCGCACTGAATTCCATCAAATTTAATTATATTACTTCTAACAACCTTAGCGGTGAATACACTGCAGGTACCTCAGCGGCATTTCCGGGAAATGTACCTATATATACCAGCAATGCTGACGGAAACTGGACAAACCCGGCTATATGGACTCAAACAGGCGGTGATCCTTATCCGGTTCCCCTGGGAGGGCCCAATGGTTTTATAGTAATTATTAATCATGTAGTTACATTAGATGCTAATTTCTGTTCAGCCTATCGGACAACAATTAATAATGAGCTCAAAGCTACCGGATCATTTTTTGGACATAATCTTGGTACTGTTGATGGAACGGGGACACTTTATCTTGAGAGCGGATCTTTTCCGGCAGGTGTTTATACTACTTTCCTGAGTTGTGCAAATAATGCAACTGTTGAATATGGAGGGACAGGTACTTATACTATTATTGCCGACCTGTATGACAATATTCCGAACATTGTTTTTTCAGGAATAGGCACCCGTGTTTTACCCGATAAAGATTTGACTATTTGCAACCAGTTAACTATAAATGGTCCCGTTCTGGATAATAGTGTCCATAACAAGAAATTGACAATACAGGGTTCAATGAGCCGTCTGTCAGGATCCTTCAAGAGCGGTACAGGCCCTGGTGCAACTGTTACTTTTGCAGGATCATTAGCTCAGAATATTGGCGGTGCACTTGGAGATTTTACCGGAACAAATTCATTTAACAACTTCGAAATTAATAATGCAGCCGGATTAAGAATCAACGATAGTGGTTCAATAGAAGTAAATGGTAATTTATTATTGACAAATGGACTTATAAATACTGCTTCAGACAGAAAAATTACGATTACAAATGCTAATATTAATTGTGTAGTTCCTGCAGGAGGAAGTGCAACTTCCTTTATTGATGGTCCTCTTATCAAGAAGATCAGTCAATATGATAATTTCCTTTACCCCATCGGGCTCTATGTCTCAGGTATTGGAAATATTCTTGGGAACAATCTTAAAATTTCATCGACTCAGACTGGACCGCTCTTATGGTCAGCGGAATATAAGAATCCTAATCCTACTTCAGGTAGCGTTACAGCTCCTTTGCTTGGAGTAAGCTCAATTGAATACTATACAGTTAAAGCGACTGCAGGAAGCCAGAATATTTTGAATATCAACTGGGTTCCAACTGGAGATGTTACCCCTTTAATAACAGGTGGTTTGTCAAACATCAGATTAGCTAATTATAATACCGGAACTAGCAGTTGGGTTGCAATTCCGACAACTGCTGCCGGGAATAATTCAAATGGAACAGCAACTTCATCTGTGCTGGTAACCTCTACAGGTTCTGATAATTATGCCTTAGGTTCCATTACCGATCTGAAACCCAGAGCTAAACTGTCACCGGTTGGTCCGGTTTGCGGAAATGCCGGGATCCCTGTTTCTTTTACAGCTCCATTCATCATCCCATTGAATTATACACTGAGCTATACAGTTAATGGAACCGCACAGGTTCCGGTTACTGTGACATCAGTGCCATATACACTGCCTACACCCGTTCCGGGTATATATAAACTTACTGATTTTAGCTATAATAACGGATCTCTGACGGGTGTTGTGGATGCTACCTCAATAACGGTCTCGCCTGTCCCTACAACAGCAAATGCAGGACTTGATCAAACCCAGTGCGGCATAACAACCGTTATACTGGCAGGAAATACTCCTGTGGTTGGTACCGGACTATGGTCAATAGTAAGCGGATCAGGAGGAACATTAATAGCCCCTTCAAATCCAACCAGCCAGTTCATTGGGTTGAATGGTGTTTCCTATACTCTCAGATGGACAATAACCAGCGGAACTTGCACATCTACTGATGATGCAAACGTTAATTTTACAATATTGCCTGATCCTCCAGTTGCCGCAGCTTCACAAAGTTTCTGCGGACCAAAAACTATAGCCAGCCTGGTTGCTATTGCACCAGTTGGTTGCACAGTAGACTGGTATAATACAGCATCGGGAGGAGTATTACTTCCTGCAGGAACTGCACTTGTAAGCGGTACAACTTATTACGCTGAATCTAATGGCGGCTGCAAAAGTTTAACAAGGACAGCTGTTGTAGTAACTGTAAATCCAATTCCTGTTCCGGGATTAATCGGTCCCAATTCCGTATGTATGGGTTCAACAGGAAATGTTTATACCACAGAATCAGGTAAAACAAGTTATTCATGGACTGTTGTTGGTGGTTTTATTACCTCAGGAGGCTTGGGAACCGACAATACGGCTACCGTTACCTGGAACACCTTAGGACCTCAGTCAATAAGTGTAAATTATCAGGATGTAGGACTATGTAGCGCGGCTTCACCTACTATTTATAATGTCACTGTTAATCCACTGCCAGCTGTTGCAGCACAGACCGCAACTATCTGCAGCGGTAATGCCTTTACAGTGACTCCGGCTGGAGTTCCTGTTGGAACGACCTATACATGGACAGCACCAGTAGTAACAGGGGGAGTAACAGGCGGCAGTGCCCAGGCCACAGGCCAGGCATCCATCAGCCAGACTCTGACCAATCCGACGCTTATAGCTCAGACTGCAACCTATACGGTAACACCTACAAGTGGAACCTGTGCAGGAGCAACCTTCACGGTGACAGTAACTGTTAACCCGACACCGGCTGTCGGAGCACAGACAGCAACAATCTGCAGCGGCAATGCCTTTACAGTGACTCCGGCTGGAGTTCCTGTTGGAACGACCTATACATGGACCGCCCCAGTAGTAACAGGGGGAGTAACAGGCGGCAGTGCACAGGCCACAGGCCAGGCAACAATCAGCCAGACTCTGACCAATCCGACGCTTATAGCTCAGACTGCAACCTATACGGTAACACCTACAAGTGGAACCTGTGCAGGAGCAACCTTCACGGTA
>Ga0315272_10000026_pt1 | contig 57681 bp, 66 predicted proteins | sample C3_middle_MG_FD_203918 | JGI IMG/M metagenome (GOLD analysis project Ga0315272, IMG submission 203918) | Sediment microbial communities from Yellowstone Lake, YNP, Wyoming, USA - C3_middle | ecosystem: Environmental > Aquatic > Freshwater > Lake > Sediment | place: USA: Wyoming | collected...
CCCGACGAACGGTAAGTTCTTATTTAGTCCATACTCAATGATAAGATGATGGCTTGTCTATCCAAGCTATTTTAAGACATTAATAGCTCTACAATTTTCCTGATTAGCCACAGAGTCAGTAGTCCCCTCTCCCACTTGTGGGAGAGGGTTAGGGAGAGGGAAAACCATTGCAGAAGCCTCATTTCCCTATGTGCACCCTCTCCCCTGCCCCTCTCCCACAAGTGGGAGAGGGGAGTAAAACACGGGGCTGCAGGCTACTAAATTTTGGGGCTAATCAGGTCAATTTTGGATATTTATTTGCCATTGCAAGGTTAAAACCACCGGCTTTAGCCGCTTACTGGTAGCTGAGTTGGGCTTCGTTAAATGCGATCAGAGTTGATGGGTGAAATCTACATCAACTCCCTCTCCCGCTAGCGGGAGAGGGTTGGGGAGAGGGTGGTATTTTTCGATCACCCTCTCCCCCTACCCCTCTCCCACAAGTGTGAGAGGGGAGTAAATCGTGTCATCAACGCAGGACGCGTCGTTCAGCCGACGTGTATCTGGACTTTCAGTCCGCAATTTAAACTCACCAGCTTTAGCTGGTGGTGGTTAAGTTTTAAGTTAATTAGTTACATGGTGATTCAAATGAAAGTAGTTGTAAGGTTGTTTTTCCGGTCTATTCGTATTTTATTGATTCCATTCATGCATTTGTTTGAATTTATCACCACTCCAAAAGGAGTGGTGCGTTCAGCGGCGGCGCAAGAGGAGGTGGACCGGCAAAGTCGCAATCTGGTGCTCTACCAATTCAAGACTTGCCCATTCTGTATCAAGGTGCGGCGCGAGATAAAACGCTTGTCACTGCCGATCGAATTGCGCGATGCGCAAAAAAATCAGCAGAACCGCGCAGCTTTATTGCAGGGCGGCGGGCAGGTCAAGGTGCCGTGCCTGCAGATTAAAGATGAGCAGGGAAAGGTGCAGTGGATGTATGAGTCAACAGCGATTAACCAATATCTGCACCAACGCTTCGGAGTAATTTAAAAAACTTGCAAACAGCTTTTGCACTATTTTCTGCTTATCCTTCTTTAGCTAGTGTTGAAGTGTTAAATCCCCCCTAACCCCCCTTTTCTAAAGTGGGGAATACAATCAATTGCAAAATGGAAAATATTGGCGGAATCCCTGCTACTGCTCCCCACTTCGAAGAAGGGGGGCTGGGGGGGATTTTTAGTTGCAGAGCCACCGCCTTGATAGATCGCTAACGCATGCGATTAAATCTGCGTTTTCCTTGGGCGACACGGTGTTTAGGTTGGCTGACGCAGTGCTGCCCGCCGGCCACGCCTGACATTGACGCCATATAGAATTACCAAACCGGCTACAAAATAGCTGCCTGTAATCAAGATGGCCAGGCGATGGTCGCCCCGGGTTATCCAGCTCACCAGTCCGTACGTGACCGGCCCCAGTATGGATGACAGTTTTACCGCCATTCCCCATAGTCCAAAAAATTCAGCGCGTCGCGTTGCGGGACTCAGCAGTCCCACCAGCGCTCTGCCTGCGGATTGGCTGGAACCCATGCAGATTCCCGCGAGATTGGCTGCAAGCCAGAACATGGGCGGGGTTTGTGCCGACCATGCCAGCAATACCATGATGATCCAGCCCAGCAGGGTTAAGGCGATGGTGGGAATATGGCCGATGCGGTCTTGCAGGTGACCAAACAGAAGGGCGCCGATCGCGGCGGTGATGTTGACGACAAAGATCAGCATGATGGTCTGTTGCGTGGTGAAGTGCATGGCCTGTTGCGCATAGATGGCGGCAAGGGTAATGACCGCCTGTATGCCTGCCTGGTAAAAAACAGTGCAGATCAAGAAACGACGAAGATCACAGTAAAGCCTGGCGTGTTTAAGCGTTTGTCCCAGCCGCACAAAAGATTCCTGAAGTGGATTTTTTCCCAGCAAGTGCGGCTGCGGGAGGGCTCGCTCTTTGAGGAACAGAAAAGTGGGCAGGCTGGATAGCGCAAACAGCAAGGCCACAATCAACATGGTTACGGGTACAAAATCCTCCGCGTGCTGGCCCAGTCCCTGCGCCCGGCTGACATAGGCAAGGCAGGTACCCAGACTCACTAATCCACCCACATAACCCAGGCTCCAGCCCCATCCTGAGACCTTGCCCAGTGCACGCCCCTTGGCAAGCTCAGGTAAAAATGCCGCGATCAGATTCTCGCCGCTGCCGTAAAAAAAGTTGGAAAGTATGATCAGGGGAACTGCCAGCCAAAGGTTGCCGGGGCCGGCAAAGAACAGCAGGGCGGTAAAGATCACACAGCCTGCTGTGGTGAAGACTAGCAGTTTCTTTTTGGCGGCATAGGCATCGGCATAAGCGCCTATCAAGGGCGCGATAAACATGATGAGCGCGTAGGAAATCGCCAGTGACAGTGTCCAGGCGAAGGTCGCCCAGAGCGCATTACCGGCGATTACCGCAACAAAGTAGGCATTAAAAATGGCGGTGATGACGACGGTGGTATAGCCGGAATTGGCAAAGTCATACATCGCCCATGCCCATACTTCACGGCGTGTCACGTTTGCTGCCAGAGATGTTTGCATGGAGTATTTCGGGGCCTGGAGTGGAGATGACAGCATTGTTAGCGATCAAGGCTGTAGATGTAAAGGGGCGATCCGGGACAAATTCGACTTTGCCAGGTTAAGGGCAATAAGTTGTTAAATTTTTCCTGATTAGCCACGAAACTCAGCGGCTTGTAGCCCGGCGTTTTTCTCCGGCTTCCCCTCCTCGCTACCCTCTCCATCTCCCTAACCCTCTCCCACAAGTGGGCGAGGGGACTGCTGAACTTCGTGGCTAATCAGGAAATTTTTTAACATGGGTGCCGATATGTCGACTCGGGAGTTGATGTTTTTGCAACTTCAACTTCTAAATGTCTGGACGACAAATCTGTGCATGGGATATTCTCCGGGCTTCCTGGCTCGATTGTCCTGCAGTGCAAAATGTTAAAAGTTATCTTCAACAGTTGTGCAAATGAAACTTTACAAGGTATTACCTAGATGAAAATGGCATCTCTGATGTCGTTGAGGTTGAAAATTGCCGCTTTGCCGGAGCCATTGCGTATCGGCATTGGACTGGGGCTGGGCTTTGCTGTGACCCTCACCCTGGTGGTGCTGGTAATGGTGGTGGGTTTTAGTTATATGGCTAAAATTTACGCCGATCTTGATCGTATCGTTCATGTCAACAATGTGAAAACTGATTTGGCGTACACGATGAAGTCTGTCCGCAACGAACGTACTTTAAGTCTATATTCGCTTGCGTTGCTCAGTGACGCAATTGATAAAGACCAGGAGTTGCAGAAGTTTAGAATCAAAGGCACAGAATTTTATAGTGCTTTGGATAAGTTGCAGTCGCTGGGATTGAATGCGCCCGAGCAGGCGCTGTTCGACAATATCACCCGCCTGGCAAAGGAGCGTAGCGGCATAACCCAGGAGGCAATAGCGCTGGTCATGTCCCAACACGGTTTGAAGGTGGCCGAGTTTGTGCGCAATAAGGTAATCCCGGGTCAGCAGGGCGTGACCATCGAGGTGGAAAAGTTGCTGAAGTTGCAACAAGAGCAAGCGCAGCAGGCGGTACTCAGTGCAGCCGACGCCTATCATAAAGCCAGAATACTCATGTTGTGGTTGTGCAGCTTTGCAGTGGCAATAGGGATCATTGTGGCGGTCGTCATATTACGGCGTGTTATGCGCCAGTCACGCGAACTGGAGCAGAGGGCACTATTTGACGATTTGACCGGGCTGCCAAACAGGGCGCTGTTTTTTGATCGTCTCGGGCAAGCCGCCTCGATCTATGAAAATGAGAATAAGCCATTTGCCATAGCCCTGGTCGATCTGGACCGATTCAAAGAGGTGAACGATATGCAGGGACATCATGTGGGTGACCTGTTACTCAAGCATGTCGCGCAGAATATAAGCGCCACGATGCGCCGCACAGATACGATAGCGCGTCTGGGAGGGGATGAATTTGCATTGCTGTTGCCCGGGGTGACGGCTGAGAATGCGGAAGAGATCGTAAAAAAAATACTTTCGTCCTTGTGCCAGCGGGTGAGTCTGGAAGGTTCCATGGTGGACGTTGCCGCTTCCATGGGGGTTGCCTGTTACCCCGAACATGATGTTGATATTACGCGTTTACTGCTTAAGGCCGATATCGCGATGTATGCCGCCAAGCGCGCAAATGTCGGTTATCGGATTTATACGGCAGAGATCGAAGCGGCTGCGGCGAAAAATGTGGAGTTGCAAAAAGAATTGCGTTACGCGATTGATCATGATCAATTGCTGTTGCACTACCAGCCTAAAATCAGCCATCACACAGATAGCATTATGGGGGTCGAAGCCCTGGTGCGCTGGAATCACCCGCAGCGCGGACTGGTAGCGCCCGATGAGTTTATTCCCCTGGCCGAGGATAGCGGGTTGATACAACCACTGGCACTTTGGGTGTTGCAGACGGCGTTGCAGCAAAGTGAAAAATGGCATGCAGCAGGGCATCAATTTTCCGTTTCGGTGAATCTTTCCACACGTAACTTGCTCGATGGCGACTTGCCGGGGCGCGTCGCCAAGCTGCTTGCTACCTATCATGTCAGGCCGGAATGGCTGATGTTTGAAATTACCGAAAGCGCAGTCATGGCCGAGCCGGTTCACGCACTGGAAACACTGACAAAACTGAACAGGATGGGTATACAACTTTCCCTGGATGATTTTGGCACAGGCTATTCATCTCTCGCTTATCTGAAAAAACTGCCTGTCAGCGAAATAAAAATCGACAAATCCTTTATCAAGGATATGGAGCTGGATTCAAGTGATACGGTAATCGTCAGGTCAACCATCTCGCTGGGGCACAACCTGGGCATGAAGGTTGTCGCGGAAGGGGTGGAAAATGTTGAGATATGGGATCTGCTTACTGCATTGGGTTGCGATGCATCACAGGGTTACTATATGAGCCGCCCCCTGACCGCCCAGGCATTGGATGACTGGATAACAACTTCACCCTGGGCAAAAGAAAAAATAAAATCGCGCGTGCCGCATGCAGTTGTAGAGCGCCGTAAAAATCTGCGCAGATCGCGCAGTATATAAGTTCCCGATTTACGCCGGGCCATCAACCACCGCATCACAAAAGTGCTGTGTAACAATTCATAACCACTTCCATGAAATTTCTAGCATTGAATAAATACCTCGTTGTATTTTGTGCAGGTCTGCTGGCTGTGCTCGGCTTTGCACCTTTCGCGCTCTATCCGCTGGCGGTGCTTGCGCTGGCGATATTATTTGTGCAGTGGCAGCACGCACGGGGCAAATGGATGGCGGCCAGACTGGGTTTTGCCTTTGGTTTTGGTTTGTTCGGTGCGGGCATAGCTTGGCTATATGTTGCTCTGCACGATTACGGCGGTATGCCGATGTTGCTGGCAGCCATTGCGATAGCAATTTTTGCGGCGCTGCTAGCTTTGTTTCCAGCTATTGTGGGTTATGCCCAGGCGAGGTTGCGCGCCAGATTCGGCGGACGCGAGGGTGTGCCTGTATTTGTCGTGATGCTGCTGTTGATCCCCGCGCTATGGGTGTTGCTGGAGTGGTTGCGTGGCCTGCTATTCACCGGCTTCCCGTGGCTGGTAATGGGTTATACACAGGCGGCAGACAGCCCGCTGGCAGGCTATGCGCCGTTGTTTGGTGTGTATGGTGTGTCATTGCTGATGGCGGTAAGTGCCGGCCTGTTGGCTTTGCTGTGGCAGGTGCGAATGGACAAGCCGGGTAAGATAGCGCTCGCGGGTTTACTCCTGCTCTGGCTGGCCGGTGCGGCTTTGCGAACTGTTGAGTGGGTGCAGCCTGAAGGAGAACCGTTCAAGGTGAGCCTGTTGCAGGGCAATATCGAGCAAGGGATCAAATTTGAAGAGGGAAGTTTGGTCTACTCGATGGAAACCTATCGTCGTTTGGCGCAAAGCACGGATGCACGATTGATTGTGATGCCGGAGACTGCCTTGCCGATGTTGCGCGAAGAAGTACCCGAAAATTACGGCAACATTTTGCGTAAGCATGCGCGACAGAATGCGGGGGATATGTTGATCGGTTTGTTCGAGCGCGACCGCGGCCTCTATTACAACAGTGTGGTTTCATTGGGTAGCTCGCAAAGCCAGAGCTACCGTAAAAATCATCTGGTGCCGTTTGGGGAATTCATTCCCCTGCGCCCGGTGCTGGGCTGGCTGATCAATGAGCTGCTGCATATTCCGATGTCTGACCAGGCCAGGGGCGGTGAGCGTCAGCAGTTATTGCAGGTGGCCGGGCAGGAAGTGGCGGTGAACATCTGTTACGAAGATGTATTTGGTGAAGAAATCATCCGTTACTTACCCGAGGCGAGCCTGCTGGTGAATGTCACCAACGATGCCTGGTACGGCAAATCGCACGCTGCGATGCAGCATAACCAGATCTCGCAAATGCGCGCGCTGGAAACAGGACGCATGATGCTGCGCGCTACCAATACCGGCGTGACCTCCATCATCGGCAATGATGGGCGCGTGCAGCAGATGTTGCCGCAACACGAAGAGGGCGTGCTCAGCGGCATGGTACAGGGCTACAGCGGCAGCACGCCATATGTGCGCTGGGGTAACGCGGCAATGCTGGGCCTGATCGGGCTGATGCTGGCGGCAGCCTGGGGCCTGCGCCACAAGAAGTCTTCTCATCAGTCAGCCGACTATTGAGAATCATACAATTGATGATACTCAAAATCCCTCCTAACCTCCCTTTTCCAAAGGGAGGAATCCTCTCCGATCAAAGTGTAGTTGATTCCCCACTTTGGCAAAGGGGGGCTAGGGGGGATTTGCATGAGTTGAAATATCAATTTGTTAGTAATGCAATACATAGTAATGCGCGAAAGGTGAAGGGCTGATGAGCTGGGTGTGTTATCTGCTGCGCTGCGCGGACGATACTTTTTATTGCGGCATTACGAACGACATGGCAAAGCGTCTGGCCGCACACAATGCAGGGGAGGGCGCCAAATACACGCGCGGTCGCATTCCGGTGAGCGTGGTGTATTGCGAAAATTGTGTGGACAAATCGACTGCGCTAAAACGTGAGATGCAGATTAAACGTTTGTCGCGTGGTGCGAAGCAGTTGCTTGTGCAGGGGTGAGCCCGACAGGCGGCTAAGCAAACAAAGGCGATTGGGAGCGGCTCATTAGAATGTAATTCATTACGCTTGACGTACAGCATAAATACCTTTACATTGAAACATGATTAAATCTTTCCGCTGCAAAGATACTGCAGCCATCTACCAGGGAAAGCGGGTCAGGAAATTCGAATCATTTTCTGCCCAGGCAGAAAGGAGGCTCGAAATTCTGGACAACGCCAAGACAGCCAACGATTTGATGGCGTTGCCGAGTAACCGTTTTGAAGCATTGGGTGGGGATCGTGCAGGTCAATTCAGCATCCGTGTCAATCAACAATGGCGCTTATGCTTCGAGTGGAAAGATGCTGATGCATATAATGTGGAAATTGTTGATTACCACTAAAGGAGGATGAATATGGCTAACAAAATGCGCGCAATCCACCCGGGGGAAATTCTAAAGGGTGAGATGGAAGAACTGGGTCTGTCCGCCAATGCTTTTGCAAAGGCGCTGGACGTACCGACCAACCGGATCACCGCAATTCTCAATGAGCAACGTGGTGTGAGTGCCGATACTGCCTTGCGTCTCGCACGGTTTTTCGGTAGTACGCCTGATTTCTGGATGAGTCTGCAGAGCAGCTATGATGTAAAGCTGGCACAACTGGCGGTTGGTAAGGAAATTGAGAAAAGCGTAAAGCCCAAAGAATTGCTGGCGGCGTAAACTGCACTCATAATTTTTCAGGAAACAAGCCTGTTGTTATCTACAACTCGTTGTATTTTTTCGCGCTGCCCCTGGCCTTGGCGACAGGGTATTTCAATTTATTTTTGGCCAGTTTGTCCTGCATGATTTGTGCAACGTCCAGCTCATATTTGTCCGCCAGCATAAAGGCATAGGCAAAAACATCCGCCAATTCTTCTTTTACCTTGTCTGCATCCGCCTGATCTGCTGTTTTCCATAAAAATAACTCAAGCAATTCACTGGCTTCTATACTCAGCGCGAGCGCAAGATCCTTGGGGTTATGAAACTGCGCCCAGTCGCGTTCATCGCGAAATTTGCGCAGTTCTTCGGTGATTTTTTTTATCTGGGTCATGTCGTGCTGTCCATTTGCAAGGTGGGATGATCATACCGCATTATTTCGCCGGAGATCATTAGCCAGAGATCAGGGCGGCACTTCTAGTTTCACCTTGTCAGTAAAATTGGAATAAAATGCCGTCTTTGCCAAATCATCACGGTCTTAGCAATGCTCACTTTTCAGCAAATCATTCTTACCCTGCAACAGTTCTGGGACAAACAGGGTTGCGCGCTGCTGCAGCCCTATGACATTGAAATGGGGGCAGGCACTTTTCACACTGCCACTTTTTTGCGCGCTATCGGCCCCGAGCCCTGGCGCGCTGCTTATGTGCAGCCTTCGCGCAGACCCAAGGATGGGCGTTACGGCGAAAACCCCAATCGCTTGCAGCACTATTACCAGTACCAGGTGGTGCTGAAGCCGTCGCCGGATAATATCCAGGAGCTTTATCTCGACAGTCTGCGCGAGCTTGGTCTGGATCTGAATGAGCATGACATCCGCTTTGTTGAGGATGACTGGGAATCTCCCTCGCTGGGTGCCTGGGGCCTGGGCTGGGAGGTATGGCTGGACGGCATGGAAGTGACACAGTTTACCTATTTTCAGGAAGTGGGTTCGCTGGTGTGCAAGCCGGTACTGGGCGAAATTACCTATGGCCTGGAACGTCTGGCCATGTATTTGCAGGGTGTGGACAGTGTGTACGACCTGGTGTGGGCGAAAAATGGCGATGAGATTGTGACCTATGGTGATGTTTACCACCAGAATGAAGTTGAACAATCGAAATACAATTTTGAGCACTCCAACGTGGAGATGTTTTTCAAGCATTTCGATGAGTATGAGAGTGAAGCCAAGCGCCTGATTGCGGCAGGTCTGGTGCTACCCGGTTTTGAGATGGTGATGAAGTGCTCGCACAGTTTTAATATGCTGGATGCGCGCGGTGCAATTTCGGTTACCGAGCGCGCGGGCTACATTGGCCGCGTGCGGACTTTGTCGCGCGAAGTGGCGCAAGCCTATTACGACTCACGCGAAAAATTAAACTTCCCGATGTGTAAAAATAAAACGGGGGAGACAGTATGAGTACCGTATTAAAAAAACAGACGCTATTAATTGAGCTGCGGACCGAAGAGTTGCCACCCAAAGCGCTGGAACGTTTATCTATCAGCTTTGCCGACGACGTGTTTGCCGCGCTGCGCGCACAGGAATTGGCCGGCGCAGATAGCGTATGCACACCTTTTGCCACGCCGCGCCGTTTGGCACTGACGGTGACGAACGTGGTTGCACAGCAGCCTGATCGCATGATAGAACGCAAAGGCCCGGCAGCGGCTGCGGCAAGGGATGCCGATGGCAATCTGAGCAAGGCATTGGAGGGCTTTATGCGCTCGGCCGGTGTGGCCTATGAGCAGCTCAAGCTGGTGCATGATGGCAAGGCGGATTATTACGCTGTGAGTATCGAGCAGAAGGGCAAGCCACTGGATGAATATCTGCCCGAGATGGTGTCGCAGGCGCTTAAAAAATTGCCTATTCCCAAACTGATGCGCTGGGGTGATAGCGAGCATCAGTTTGTGCGTCCGGTAAAGTCGCTGATATTGATGCACGGCGATCGCATCGTGCAAGGTGAGGTGCTGGGGCGGGCAAGCAGCAACGTCACGCGCGGCCATCGCTTCATGTCGAATGGTGCGCTGACGATAAAAAATGCCGATGAGTATGAAAATTCATTGGGTATTGTCGGCAATGTGGTTGCCGGTTTCAGGGCCCGCAGGAAGATGATTGCAGCGCAGTTGGAACATGCTGCGGCTGACCTGGGTGCCGTATGGATAGGGCACGGCAGCCAGTCTATGCAGGAGCTATTGTCGCTTTCCAGTGCGGATCGCTGTACGTCGAGTGCGCTTCTGGATGAGGTGGCAGCCCTGGTGGAGTGGCCGGTGGTATACGTTGGCGAGTTCGATAAAGAATTTCTGGAGGTGCCGCAGGAGTGTCTGGTACTCACCATGCAACAGAACCAGAAGTATTTCCCGTTGCTGGATAAAAGCGGCAAGCTGCTCAACAAGTTTCTGATTGTCTCGAATATGAAGGTGAAGAATAGCCAGCATATTATTGGCGGCAATCAGCGCGTGGTGCGTTCGCGTTTGTCCGATGCGCGCTTTTTCTACAACCAGGATCGCAAGCAAAAACTGGAGTCTCGTGTCGCCAAACTGGGCAACGTGGTGTATCACAACAAACTCGGCTCACAGCTGCAACGCGTGGAACGCATCATCACGCTGACCGGAAACATTGCCCGTCTGCTCAATGTGGACAAGGCGGATGCCGAGCTGGCCGCGCGTTTGAGCAAGGCTGATTTGCTCACCGATATGGTGGGTGAATTCCCCGAGCTGCAAGGGGTGATGGGGCACTACTATGCGCTGCATGATGGTGAAAAACCCGAAGTGGCCGAGGCGATTTCAGCCCATTATTACCCGCGCTTTGCGGGAGACAGCTTGCCGAATGGTCCGCTGGCCAGTGCGCTTGCCCTGGCAGACAAGCTGGAGACATTGCTGGGTATCTACGGTATAGGTCAGGTTCCGACAGGTGACAAAGACCCCTTTGGTTTGCGCCGCCATGCTTTGGGCGTGTTGCGCATTTTGATTGAGTCTTCACTGGAGTTGCCTTTGCCTGCGTTACTCAAAGCGGCGGCACAGAATTTCCCTGCCGGCATGTTGAGCGCAACAGTGGCGATTGATCTTGAAGGCTTTATGCTGGACAGGATGCGGGGTTATCTGCGCGAGCGCGGTTACGAAGCGACGCATATTGAAGCGGTCATCCCGATGCTGGATGGCAAGCTGTATCAGGTAATCAAGCGTCTGGACGGGGTGCGTACCTTTGCTGCGCTGGAGGTCGCCAAAGACTTGGCTGCGGCGAACAAGCGGGTGCAGAACATCATGCGCAAGAATACAGAAGAACTGGGCGTGGATAGCGCGCAGGCCAAGGTCAATCCATCGCTGCTGGTTGAAAAGCAGGAAGTGGATTTATTTCATGCGATGCAGGACATTATTCCTTATTCCGCGCACTATCTTGAGCGAAATGAGTATGGGCACAACCTGAAATCTTTGGTGGCACTGAAACCCTTTATTGATGATTTCTTCAATAAGGTAATGGTGATGACTGAGGACAAGGCGTTACGCAAGAATCGCGCCGCATTGTTGAATGAGCTGGGGCGTTTGATGAACCAGGTCGCTGATATTTCCAAACTGGCTGTTTAATTATCACCATTAAATATGAAACTGATTATTCTCGACCGCGATGGCGTCATCAACTATGACTCCGACCAGTTCATCAAAAGCCCGGAAGAATGGAAGCCGCTGCCGGGAAGTCTGGAGGCCATCGCACGCCTGAGCCAGGCCGGTTATCGCGTAGTGGTGGCGACCAATCAATCCGGTGTTGGCCGTGGTTTGTTTGATATGCCGACACTCAATGCGATACACGACAAGATGCACAAGGCCTGCGCACAGGTTGGTGGCCGCATTGATGCGGTATTTTTTTGCCCGCATGCGGCTGATGCGGACTGCGTATGTCGCAAGCCCAGAAGTGGCATGATTGATGAAATTGCCGAGCGTTACAGTGTAAGTTTGAGCGGCGTGCCCTCGGTGGGTGACTCTCTGCGTGATCTGGAGGCGTCGGCTCGTCTGGGTGCGCAGCCGATATTGGTACTGACCGGAAAAGGGTTGAAAACCCAGGCCAAAGGTGGCTTGCCCGAGGGTACATTGATTTATCATGACCTTGCGGCGGTTGTCGCAACACTGGTTTAGTTTTGTTTGTTAACTTGAAACAACATCGTAAATCCCCCCTGGCCCCCCTTTGTCAAAGTGGGGAATTACAACCCACTTTGCCTCGAAAAGGTTCTTGCATCCTTTGGGTGACAAAGGGGGTGGAGCGAAGCGGAGGGGGATTTTTTTGTTTCATATTGTTGGGGTGGCATGTTTGTCATGCCCGTTAGGTTAATATGGTTCTCATCCGTTCGATAATTTTTTTCCTGTTACAGTTGCTCATCACGCCAGTGTTTACGCTGCTTGCGATACTGTCCTTCCCGTTTCACCCGATCACGCGCTATCGCATAATTTCCGGCTGGGCGCTGACCATGCTGTGGCTGTTGCGCGTGCTGTGCGGCATACGCATGGAGGTGCGTGGCGCTGAAAATATTCCGGCGCAACCTGCCATCCTGCTGTGCAAGCATCAATCCGCATGGGAAACCATCGCCTTGCAAAAAGTATTCCCGCCGCAAGTGTGGGTGCTTAAGCGCGAGCTGTTGTGGCTGCCTTTCTTTGGCTGGGGACTGGCGATGACCAGCCCCATCGCGATCAAGCGCAGCGATGGCAAAGGCGCGGTGAGGCAGCTGCTGCGCCAGGGCAAAGAGCGTCTGGAAATGGGTTTTTGCGTGGTGATCTTTCCGGAAGGCACGCGCATTCCATACGGCCAGCGCGGCAAATATAAAATCGGCGGCGCGCTGTTAAGTGCCTCGACTGGCGTACCCGTGGTGCCGATTGCGCATAACGCAGGCAAACTGTGGGGGCGAAACTCTTTTTTAAAGCATGCTGGCGTCATCACCATGAGCATAGGAGCGGCTATCGATCCGGCAGGGCTTAAGGCTGAAGAAATCAATAAACGCGCGGAAGAATGGATAGAGGCAGAGGTTGCCTTGATAAAATAATGTCGACCAGGCTGCAAAAATTAAAAACCTCTCCCCCTGCTCAGGAGCAGCGCAGTATCCAGTTGGCCGACAAGCTTGTCAGTTACACCCTTAAGCGCAGCTCCAAACGCCGCAGTATCGGGTTGCAGATCAATGACCAGGGTCTTACTGTCAGCATGCCGTTGCGCGCATCAGAAAAGTGGCTGCACGACGTGTTGCAGGAAAAAGCGCATTGGGTGGTGGACAAACTCGATAGCTGGCAAAGTAAAAAAGCGCCCCTGCAGAGATGGGCTGATGGCGAAGTGATTTTATTTCGTGGCGAAGCTTTTACGTTGAGGGTTGTACAAAGCCTGTTTAAGGCGCCGCCGCAACTTACCGCAACCGAGCTGCTTATCCATGTTGTCGATTCAGTCAATGAAGGTGCAATCAAGAAATCTATCAACCTGTGGTACAAATGCGAAGCACAGCGCGTATTCGAAGAATGTGTTGAGCACTTTGCGCCATTGATGAAAGTCTGCCCCAGGGAAATCAAGCTGACCTCGGCCCGCACCCAATGGGGAAGCTGCACTTCGGGCGGTGTGGTGCGCTTGAACTGGCAACTGGTCACGATGTCCTTGCACCTGATTGATTACGTGGTGGTGCATGAACTCGCCCACTTGCTCGAGATGAACCATTCGGCAGACTTCTGGCGTGTGGTGGAAAGTGTGTGCCCGGACTATGCAAAGGTACGTGGAGAACTGCGAAAGTGGAGCCCGACAAGCTCTGTGTCTTGATCACAGCTTAAATCCAGCTGCAGTCATATATAATTCTGTTCTATATCTATTAACGAGAGCTTCCATGCTTATTACCAAGACTGCCGTCGTCGGCATGATGTTGCTGCTCGTATTGCAGCTGCAAGGATGTGGCCGTAAAGGTCCTTTGTTTATGCCGCAAGAGCCTGCCAAACCTGTGGCTGCAGACAAGACTCAGGCCGATCAGGCTGTGCCGACTGCCCCCAAGCTACCTGCCCCTGATCAAATTATTCCCAGCCAAACTGAACCTAAAAAATAGCCATGAACACATACTTTCATTACCAGAAGGATAAACTTTTTGTCGAGAACGTAGCCCTTGCGGATATTGCCGGGCGCTTTGCCACACCCTGTTACGTATATTCGCGTGCGGCGCTCACCGACGCCTATCTGCAGTTTGCAGCGGCATTCAAGGGGCGCGAACATCTGATCTGCTTTTCGGTGAAGTCCAATCCCAACCTGTCTATTCTCGGTTTGTTCGCCAAGCTGGGAGCGGGCTTTGACATCGTGTCCGGTGGCGAACTTTCGCGTGTGCTGGCGGCGGGTGGGGATGCAAACAAGGTGGTGTTTTCGGGTGTGGGCAAGAGCGAGGCCGAAATGCGCCAGGCTTTGGCGGCGGACATCATGTGTTTTAACGTGGAATCCGAAGCAGAGCTGATACGCTTGAATGACGTGGCGGGCAGCATGGGCAAGATCGCTCCCATCAGTTTCCGGGTGAATCCCAATGTGGACGCGAAGACCCATCCCTACATTTCCACGGGATTGAAGCAGAGCAAATTTGGCGTGGCGTATACGGATGCGCTGGCCCTGTATCGCAAGGCCAGCAAGATGCCGCATCTGCGCATCACCGGGATGGATTGCCATATAGGCTCGCAACTCACCGACGCGAGCCCGTTTATCGCTGCGACTGAAAAAGTGCTGTTGCTGGTTGATACCCTGGCGCAAGAAGGAATCAAGCTGGAGCACCTCGACCTGGGTGGCGGTCTGGGAATTCGCTATAAGGACGAGACCCCCCCGTCGATTGCAGAATATGCAAAGGCATTGCTGAGTGCGTTGAACGGACGTACTGAAAAACTTATTGTTGAGCCGGGCAGGGTGCTGGTTGGAAACGCCGGTGTGTTGTTGACGCGCGTGGAATATCTCAAGCCGGGAGAGGAAAAACACTTCGCCATCGTCGATGCGGCGATGAATGATTTAATGCGCCCCGCGCTCTATGATGCCTATCATGAAATCCAGCCGCTTACCCGCCGAGCCGTGCCTGTACGGCAATACGAGGTGGTCGGGCCGGTTTGTGAGAGTGGTGATTTCCTCGGGCATGCGCGCGATTTGGCTATTGAGCAGGGTGACTTTCTTGCGCTGATGTCGGCAGGTGCTTATGGCATGAGCATGAGTTCAAACTACAACACTCGACCCCGTGCCGCCGAAATTATGGTGGATGGCTCGTCGGTAAATCTCATTCGTGAACGCGAAAACGTGCAGCAATTATTTGCCGGTGAAAAAATTTATTTGTAGTTTTTTGTAAAAAAATGAAAATAGTTATTGCGCTATGTTTTTAATCGCGCATAGAATGCGGTCACCAGGCGAATTGATCGGTAATACAGGAGTTTGGTAGTGCAGTGTGCACGCAATGTAGTAACTGGGTTCAGTCACATAATTTTTTTAAGGAACGAAAATGGCTACGGCAGATACCAAAGCAAAAAGCACCACCACCAAAAAACCAGTCGCAAAAAAAGCAGCAGCTAAACCAGCAGTCAAAAAAGCTGTTGCAAAGAAGCCTGCGGCCAAGAAAGCCGTAGCCAAGAAGCCGGTCGCCAAAAAAGCAGCAGCCAAGCCAGCAGCCAAAAAAGCTGTAGCCAAAAAGCCGGTCGCTAAAAAAGCACCAGCCAAAAAAGCTGTGGCCAAGAAGCCAGTTGCCAAAAAAGCAGCAGCCAAGCCGGCAGCCAAAAAAGCTGTGGCCAAGAAGCCAGTTGCTAAAAAAGCAGCAGCCAAGCCGGCAGCCAAAAAAGCTGTGGCCAAGAAGCCAGTTGCCAAAAAAGCAGCAGCCAAGCCGGCAGCCAAAAAAGCTGTGGCCAGGAAGCCAGTTGCTAAAAAAGCAGCAGCCAAGCCTGTTGCAGGAAAAGGCATACTCGGCGCTTAAGCTCTTTGAATTTGGGCGTGCGCCGAGGAATAGCGTTTCGCCCTTTTCATCCTGTAGAGTTTAGGCCAGATTTTTTTGCCGCGCATAATATGCGCGGCATACGTGCATTACGCAAACATGGCTTGTAGGCAGGCTGAATTTGCGGGCACAAAAAAGCCCCATGCACGTCGCTAAACGACGTGCATGGGGCTTTTGACATTGCATTAGTGGATCAGGAAAATTGTCGCCAATCCCAGGAAAATAAAGAAACCGCCACTGTCGGTGATGGCGGTGAGCAATACACTGGAGCCGATGGCAGGGTCACGTCCAAATCGTTGCATGGCGAGCGGGATGAGTAATCCGGCCATTGCGCCGAGTAACAAGTTAAGCAGCATGGCGCTGGTCATGATGATGCCGAGTAGAATGTTCTGGTAGAGCATGTAGGCAAACATTCCAGCGACGCCTCCCCATACCAGCCCGTTGAGGGCGCCGATCCCCAGCTCTTTGCTGATCATGCGCCGTGCATTGGCAGGATTGATTTGCCCCAGCGCCAGCGAACGTATGATGATGGTGGTGGTCTGGTTGGCCGAGTTGCCTGCAATACCGGCCACAATGGGCATGAGGGTGGCGAGCGCAACAAATTTTTCTATCGTTCCTTCGAAGCTGCCGATGACACGCGAAGCGAAAAAAGCCGTGCACAGATTCAGCGCAAGCCACAACCAGCGGTTCTTTGCGCTCTTCCATACCGAGGCGAAAATATCTTCCTCTTCGCGCAAACCGGCAAGATTCAGCACGTCGCTTTCGGACTCGGCGCGGATAAAATCCATTACCGTGTTGACCGTGACACGACCCAATAGCTTGCCATCCTCGTCCACAATCGGAGCCGAAACCAGATCGTAGCGTTCGAATGCCTGGGCTGCCTGTTCGGCCTTGTCGTCCGGGTGCAGGGTGATGGTCTCGGTAATCATCAGGCCGACCACTTCCAGCTCGGGTTCGTTCACCAGCAGGCGGTTCAGCGGCAATACGCCTTTGAAGCGGTCGTCACGGTCCACGATAAATAATTGGTCGGTGTGGTCGGGCAGTTCATCAAAACGGCGCAGATAGCGAGATACCACTTCCAGCGTCACATCCTCGCGGATAGTGACCATATCGAAATCCATCAGCGCACCTACGGCATCCTCCGGGTAGGACATCGCCGCGCGCAACTGTTCGCGCTCTTCGACGGACAGCGACTTGAACACATCACGCATAACCGCGTGGGGCAGATCGGGTGCGAGGTCGGCGATTTCGTCGGTATCGAGCTGCTCGGCTGCTTCGCGCAACTCCTCGCGACTCATGGTGGCGATCAGCGATTCGCGTACCGCATCGGAAACTTCGATCAGAATTTCGCCGTCACGCTCTGCCTTGACCAGGTCCCACACCAGCAAACGCTGGTCGATGGGCAGGGCTTCCAGAATGTAAGCCACGTCGGCCGGGTGGAGGCTGCTTAACTTCTCGCGCAACTCGGCGAGGTGGCGCTTGTGCACTAAATGGTCGAGCAGCTCGTGGCGTTCTTCGCGCGGGATTTCCTGCTGATGCGCCACGGCTTCAACCAGTGCCTGTTTCTCAAGCAAGTGTTGCACCAGCTGCAGGTGATCCTGCACATTTTCAGTGTAGTGGGGTTCGCGGATTTCAGTCATTTCAAGTTTGATTCAGTTTGTGATTGTTGTTGCCCATCTGTCCAGGCTGTGCGACAAGCTGCTTTCTGGCTTTTATGATGGCCGTTTATTCGGGCAGGCTACCTTGGTGCAGTCGCCATATATATGGAGCGAGTGGTCGTGAATCGTGAAGCCGCGCTCCGCGGCGATTTTTTTCTGGCGTGCTTCGATGGCAGAGTCATAAAACTCCTCTACATGACCGCATTGCATGCAAACGATATGGTCATGGTGTTCGCCATGATTCAATTCGAATACAGATTTTCCGCTTTCAAAGTGATGGCGTATCAGCAAGCCTGAAAGCTCGAACTGGGTCAGCACACGGTAGACCGTGGCAAGGCTGACATCTTCTCCGCTGGCAAGCAGCAATTTGAAAACATCCTCAGCACTCAGGTGATGATTTTCGCTGCTCTCAAACAGGTTTAACACTTTAAGCCTGGGAAGGGTGATTTTTAAACCGGCTTTTTGAAGATCTTTGGGTGTATTCATGGCGGTTTTTCCGGGTTCGGGTAATGGGGCCTGTCGTTTAAGCCGGGTCAGTCTTGCCGCATAAACGCTTTAAGGTGCGATCAGTTGCGCAGATTACGCAATTGCCGCGGCTTTGGCAAAGATAAGCAGACAAGAATTCATATATTTTAAATCTTAATGAGAATAGTTTGCAATTACGAATGAGAACAGTTATCATTCGCGCACTTTTAGGAGATACACCCATGAAACATATACTGTTCATTTCACTGCTGATCCCTGTAGCTGGCCATGCGGAGGCTGATGTTTATTCCTTGATAATCAAGGAGCATCGTTTTCAGCCCAGCGAGATTAAAGTGCCATCCGGACAAAAGGTCAAATTGCTGATTGAGAACCAGGATGCGACTCCCGAGGAGTTTGACAGCTACAGTCTGAACCGCGAAAAACTGATAGCAGGAAAAAGCCAGACCACGATCTACATAGGGCCCCTCGCGCCGGGCAGTTACAGTTTCCAGGGGGAATTTAATGCCAAGACCGCCCAAGGCGTGCTCATTGCCCAATAGGAGAATTAAATGTTAGCAACAGCCATCATCATCTTTCGTGAAGTACTGGAAGCAGCCCTCATTATCGGCATCCTTGCTGCGGCGACACACGACATAAAGGGCAGCAGGCGCTGGTTAGTGGCGGGTGTGTTGGTCGGCTTGACGGGTTCTGCCCTGGTTGCGGGCTCCACCGACTTCATTGGCCAGCTGGCAAACGGAATCGGTCAGGAACTGTTTAATGCCATTGTGCTGGGGATTGCGGTTTCCATGCTGGCCTGGCACAACATCTGGATGTCATCGCACGGCGCCGCACTGGCAGCAAATGCAAGCGCATTGGGTCGTGATATCAGTGATGGCCAGAGTGAATGCTCAGCGTTGTTTCTGATTGTCGGGCTGGCAGTACTCAGGGAAGGTTCGGAAAGTGTGCTGTTTCTCTATGGCATTGCTGCCTCGGGCGAGGGCGGACAATCCGGAATGTTGCTCGGTGGACTGTTTGGGTTGCTGGGCGGAAGCGTGGTTGGTTATGGAATTTATGCGGGGTTGCTGCGGTTGCCGGTACGCTGGTTCTTTACCATTACAGGAATGCTGGTGTTATTGCTGGCGGCCAGCATGGCTTCGCAGGCAGCACGTTTTCTGATACAGGCTGATTTGTTGCCCAGTCTTGCAGCTCCGTTATGGGATTCCACGGCTGTGCTGTCTGAGCACTCTGCACTGGGTATGTTACTGCATGCATTGATTGGTTATGACTCGCATCCCGCCGGCATGCAGTTGATTTTTTATATGGCGGCACTCGTCACAATCGGTACCGGAATGCGGCTGGCGGGGAAAAATCGCCCCATGCGATCACGCGAAAAAACCGCAACCAAAAAATTGCTTAACAATTAACTTTTATTATCTGAAAGCTTGCGTATGAAAATAACTGTGCCACTCATGTTTATTGCCAGTGTTGTATCAACCGCCGTTTATGCCGGCGCCGCAGATTACGTCTATATGCCAACCGTTGAGTACGGAGAGCGCGAAATCGATTTCAAGTATGGAACACGCACTCCACCAGATACTGAACGCCAAACGGTAAGCAGCCTGGGTTTTGGCTATGGCGCAACGGAGTACTGGTTCACCGAGCTCTACCTGAAACGTGAAGTTGAGGGAAACTCAAGTGCAAGCGATGTAACCCTTGCCGAATGGGAGAATAAATTTCAATTGCTGGAAACTGGAAAATACCCGGTGGAGTTGGGATTCATAACCGAGATTGAAGCGCCAATCAGCGCATCCGGACCATGGGAATTAAAAGCGGGCCCGTTGCTGCAGACAGATTTCGGCAAGCTGCAACTAAACGGGAACTTATTGTTTGAACGTCAGTATTCGAGCGATGGCAGCGGTACGGAATTCCCCACAGTAGCGTTCTACCAGTGGCAAATGAAGTACCGTTTCAAAACTGAATTTGAGTTTGGTGCACAAGGCTTTGGTGATATGGGTGAATGGGCTAACTGGGCAAGCAGCAAAGAAGAAGTCAATCACAGCGCTGGGCCGGCAATCTTCGGCAAGCTGGCATTGGGTAACCGTCAAGCGATCAGATACAACGCTGCCTGGCTGTTTGGTTCAGGCACGGGTGCAGCAGAACATACCTTCAGATTGCAGCTTGAGTACGAGTTTTAATAAATGACTGATGAAAAAACACGGTTAAAAATGATTAATAAAAAATACGTTGTAATGCTGGGTGCATTCTTCGCATGCGCATCTTTCAGCCCTGTCATGCTTGCCGCACCGGATGAGATTCAGGTTTATACCGAAGACATGAATGACCCCGGCGAATTTGGTTTGGAGCTGCACTTAAATTACGTCATCGAAGGTGCGAAGACGCCCGGTTACGAGGGTGAATCTCCGTCCCACCACATGCTCCAGACTACACCTGAATTTTCCTATGGCATCAGCAAAAACTGGGAGGCAGGAATGTATGTGCCGGTGGCGTATGAGGAGAATGGAAATTTATATGGAAATGGCCTGCGCCTGCGCATGAAGTACATGGTTACGCCTGCGCCAGGATCAGCGCTATTCATGGGTTTTAATACCGAAATCGGCTACTCAAACAAGCGAGTGTCAGAAAGCGAGTGGGGAGTGGAGTTGCGCCCGATTATCGGCGTCCGCACGGAAAAATGGTTGCTCAGTTTCAATCCCATACTCAATATGGATCTATCGCCTGACTTCAGCCATCGAGCGCAATTTGAACCCGCACTCAAAGTATCCAGAATATTAATGGAAGGTCTGCATGCGGGTTTGGAATATTACGGCGAATACGGCTACACAAATGACATTCTGCCCGCCTCGCAACGTGTTAATTATCTGTATGCTGCAGTGGACATTGAAAAGCGGGATTTTGATATCAACTTCGGCATAGGCTGGGGTGACAGCAATGCCCCGGATAGTTTGATAGTCAAGGCAATCATCGCGTATCCGTTTAAGTAAATAAAAGCGCGTTGGTTTGGGCTGATTGGCGCACGAAGTGGACGGTCGTCATATTGAAAAGCTGACATTCAACAAACTGGAATGGACATCCGCTTTCCGATACGGCAACCTTTTTAACGCCAGGCACACAGTTGATCAATATATTTCAACAACCGTGCAAATTGAGTTGTTAAACCAGACGCTAAGTAGAATACAAGCTAACGAGGTAAAAAAATTGTCGGTAATGGAAAGTTTTGTCAATGCTTTCCCAACTCCTGTGCAACACGCAGCATGGTGTCTTGTCCTGCCTGCATAAATACTTCCAGCAAAGGAGCAAGGTAAGGCAGGGTCAGTATCAGGGTAACGAAGCCGACGACCAGGGTAATTGGAAAGCCAATAGCAAAGATGTTCAGCTGGGGGGCACTGCGTGTCAGGATCCCGAGTGCAAGGTTGGTGATGAGCAAGGCAGCTATGAGGGGTAAAGACAGGCGCAAGGCATTAGAAAAAATACTGCCCCCCCATAATGCCAGGGTTTGCATTGCGCTTGCTGAAGGTACTTGTGTGCTGATCGGAAATGCCTGAAAACTTTCTGCCAGTGTAGCCAGCATGTAAAGGTGACCATTCATGCTGAGAAAAGCCAATGCAGCGATAATGCCGAGGAACTGTGCAATCACCTGTGTATCGCTGGAATTGACCGGATCGTAGAAGCTGGCGAAACCAAGTCCCATCTGCATGCCCATTATGTCACCGGCCATTTCAATCGCGGTAAAAACCAGGCGCATGGCAAAGCCCATAGCCAGGCCCACCATAATTTGCTGCAGCAGAATAAACAGACCCACGCCGGAGGAGGTTTCAATATCCGGTTGCATATTAAGCGTGGGCGCAATCAGGAAGGTAACCAGCAGGGCGAAACCGACTTTTACACGAACCGGAATTTGCCTGTTGCCGAGTACGGGCGAGCTGGCGACGAGTGCAAGAATGCGTGCCAGTGGAAATATGAATGCCGCTAGCCAGGCCTCTAGTTGCATGCTGGTGACATTAATCATGGTGCTTATAAACCTAAAAACTGAAGCAGGTCGGGTTTCATGATTTTAAAAGTGCCATCCCTAACCAACCATCCAGGGGATATTGCTGAACAGTCTCTGGATAAAGTCGACCATCAGGCCCACCATCCACGGCCCGGCAATAATGAGCACACCGAACATGCCGACCAGCTTGGGTATAAAAGACAGGGTTTGTTCATTAATCTGGGTGGCAGCCTGGAAAATGCTGACCAGCAGCCCGATAACCAGGGCCGTGAGCAAGACCGGTGCCGATATTGTTAGGGTCAGTTCCACTGCCTGGCGGGCAATTGTCATCACGCTTTCGGGGGTCATGGTGCACTTCTCACGTGTAAAAACTCTGCACCAGCGAACCGATGAGCAGGTTCCAGCCATCGGCCAGTACAAACAGCATAATCTTGAATGGCAATGAAATCATGGCGGGAGAGACCATCATCATACCCATCGACATGAGTACGCTGGCTACCACCATGTCGATGATGAGGAAGGGGATAAAGACGACGAAACCGATCTGAAAAGCGGTTTTTAATTCGCTGATTACATAAGAGGGTACCAGAATTTTCAATGGCACATCTTCCGCACTTTGCAGCGGTTCGCTGTTTGATATTTTCATAAACAGCGCAAGATCAGCTTCTCGTGTCTGGCGCAACATAAAGGACTTGAGTGGCACAATGCCAGTGTTTATGGCTTGCTCCATGGTTATTTTTTTTTCGCTGTAGGGCAGGTAAGCTTCCGTGTACATTTTTTCCAGCACGGGCGACATAATAAAAAAAGTGAGAAATAAAGCCAAGCCAATCAGCACCTGATTGGGTGGCGAGGAAGGGGTACCCAGGGCGGAACGTAACAGAGAAAGGACAATGATGATGCGGGTAAAACTCGACATCATCAACAAAAGCGCGGGCAGAAAAGACAGCGAAGTGAGCAGGATGAGCGTTTGCAAACTCAGTGAGTAGGTCTGTCCACCCCCCGCTGTTGGTGTACTGCTGAAGGCAGCCAGGCCTGGTTCGGCTGCAGTTGCAGTGGCAATAAATGCGAAAAAAAGAGTTACCGCGAGCGTGAATTTAAGCCGCATTGCGCTTCTCCACCATCTGCTTCAGCCACATCTGGAATTTTCCGTCGGGGGCGGAATAGTCTGTAGTTCCCGATGGCAGTGTGCCCTTGGGCATGGTGTGCAATGTGCGCACTTGGCCGGGTGCTACACCTACGACCAGCCAGGTGTCGTTAACTTCCACCAGGACTATGCGTTCACGCTGCCCCACGGCAACGCCGCTGATCACCTTGAGCAAGCTAGCTGCGCCATGCTGAGGCAGATTAATCCGCTTCATGATCCACGCCACCAGTGCAACTGCACCCAATACCAGGATCAAACTGAAAATAATTTGCATCACGCTGCCGGAAGACATCGCGGCAGGTGGCGGAGGCGTGTAAGCCGGTCTTGCAGTTTCGGCGAAGGCAAGTAGCGGGCTGTAAAGTGCGGCGATCAAGAGTAAGCGGATAGGCATGGTTTTAACGGTTGATGCGGCGCAAACGCTCGGAAGGGGTAATGATGTCGGTCAGGCGTATACCCAGTTTGTCATTGACCACGACGACTTCGCCCTGTGCAATCAGAAAGCCATTGATGAGCACGTCCATCGGTTCACCCGCCATCGCGGTGAGCTCGACTACCGACCCCTGTGCCAATTGCAGCAGATTTTTGATTGGCATTTTGGTACGCCCCAGTTCCACGGTGAGGAGTACGGGGATGTCCATGATCATGTCGAGATCGTTGTGTGCCTTGCCGCCCCCCGCCCCAAACTGTTCAAACACGTGCGCTTGTGCGGCAGGCTGGCTGGTTTGCTCTGCCATTGCTGCGCCCCAGTCATCTGCGCTAATTTCCCCGCTGCTCTCTTCAGTCATGATTGCCTCCTTTTTTTGCCTCATTGATTGCGTTGGACAATATTTTTTCCACTTTGATGGAATATTGTTTGTTGAATACACCGTATTTGCATTCCATGACCGGCACGCCGTTAACGAGAGTCTGGATGTTGTCCGCTACAATAAGCGGAAGAATATCGCCAACACGAACTTTCATCAGTTCCTCAACACTGAGTTTAGCCTCACCCAGAACAGCAACAAGCTCTATCTCGGCCGATTTTATTTGTCTGGCCATCAGCTTGTTCCAGTTCTGGTCCTCGCTTAGGTGGTCACCCTGCATGGCGCTGAACAGCAACTCGCGTATGGGTTGTATCATGGAGTAGGGCAGGCAGATATTCACTTCACCGCCGACTTCATTTAAATCAATTCCAAAGGTGCTGACAACGACCAGTTCATTGGGCGTGGCAATATTGGCGAATTGCGGATTCATTTCAGAGCGCACAAATTCAAATTCAAGCGGGTATACAGGTTCCCAGGCTTTTGTGTAAGCCTCGAAAACGGCGGTAAGAATATTTTGAATAATACGGTGCTCAGTCTGGGTAAATTCACGTCCCTCGACACGGGTATGGAAGCGCCCGTCTCCGCCAAACATGGTGTCAACCACCGTAAATACCAGGTTGGGATCAAAAATAAACAAGGCATTGCCGCGCAAGGGTTTTGCCTGTACCAGGTTCATATTGGTGGGTAGCACCAGGTTACGGATAAAGTCCACGAACTTTACCACTCGCACTTGGCCTACCGAAACCTCAGCCGTACGACGCACCAGATTGAACATGGAGACACGTAACAGACGTGCGAAGCGCTCGTTGATAACTTCCATGGTGGGCATACGCCCACGCACAATGCGCTCATTTGAGGCAACGTTATACGGGCGTGCTGCGCTTTTATCTTCTTCCACATTCTCAGTGGCGGCCTCACCCGTTACTCCGCGGAGTAGGGAATCAACTTCGTCCTGTGAAAGAAAATCACTCATGACATCGTCACTGGATTATGAATGAGGTAAACAAAACATCAACTATCCTTTTCTTTTCCACTGGCTTGGCAGGCTCAGGTTGAAGAATGGGGGGGGCTGCAGGTGTTTCAGTACCATGCGCTTGCGCTACAGTGCCGGTTTCACCCGCATGAGAGGCCGCAGCAATGACGGATATGGCCGGTGCCGCCGGTATAACGGGCACGTCCACTACGCCGATACTTGCATTGGCCGAGAGGAGTATCTCGTTGACCAAACGTTTTTTCCCTTCGGCACTCAGTAGTTCAGTGGCGGTTTTTGTGGTGAGCAGTTGCAGAATTTTGCTGCGAATATCGGGCTGGTTTGCCTTGATTTTCGTCTCGACTTCAGCATCAAAAGTCTTCATGCTGATGCCTATCTGCAGATATTGATCGGAGGACTCGGCAGTTTGTCGTTGCAAATTAACTGTAAAGGGTTCCAATGCCACAAATATTGGCGTTTTGGGTGGCTCTGCTTTCACTTCCTCGACATGATGCTCGCTACTTTTTCCCTTGGTGAAATACCATCCGGCTCCCGCAGCAATGAGTAGCACGATTACGCCACCGGCAATCATGATTATTTTTTTGTTCGATTTTACAGGCACGGTTGGATCTTCAGGTTTCTGTGCGGCCGGCTTTGGACTTTGCGCCATTTTGATATCTTTCAAATGAGTGGGTGAATTGTCGGGGAGATTGCGCTATTCCCATCGGAAGAACAGAGCGAATTATGGGCCACAATCCCGTGCTTAAGCAAACGTGTCGACCAGGCCGTTATGGCGGGATATCGTGGAAACACGTGCTTCCTGGATGCTGCCGATACCGCTAACACCTTCTGATGTTGAAGTCGGCGTTCTACCCTGCAGCTTGCGTGGGGAATTATCCTGGCTGTTTTTCGCGGACTGATCGCTTACCATCGCATTGCCCAGCATAATGCCGCTATCGGCCAGCATGTCACGAAGTTTGGGCAAAGCCTGCTCGATTGCTTCACGCACGGCAGCATGCGGCGAAGTAAAGGTGGCGCTGGCCTGATCGCCGTTCATCTTTAATACCACATCGAGAGGCCCCAATTGCGGCGGATTAAGATGCAATTCTGCACTTTGATTATGTTGAGTGGCCATCCAGGTAATTTTCTGGCTGAAATCATCCGCCCATGCCGCTTGTGTGATGGGTGTGTTAATACTCGACTGGATTGAGAGAGTCGCTGCAGCAGGCAAAAAAGGCAGGCTGCCGGCCTGGGGTGCCGAGGCGGTCAGATCGCCAGTAACATTGGCCCGTGGTGTCTGATTGCCGGAGGAGGGTACGAATTCATTCTTGTCGAAAGTTTTAAATGTGGCAGCAAACGTTTTACTGTCCTCTATTGCGGACTTTGCCGGCATGGCGGCAATTTCAAATTCCGCAGTGGGGGAGGGAGCAGCCTGGGGTTTCCCGTTTGTAAATGCCAGCGGTGCAGTCGCTGGCTTGCCCGTAACTTGTACTTCCGGCACTTGCATTTCCGGGTTCACTTGCATGACCGGGATCATTGGCGAATTCGTGTTTATGGGTAAGCTCATGGCCGACTGGCTGTTGCCAAAATACTGAATGTTGCCATCGGGTTTGTTTCCGGTATCAGGGCTTGCCATGACATCCGGCCGGCTATCGCCTGTGGCCTGCGCAATGGCAGTTGGATTGTTTTGTGCCAGTAGTGCCGCCAGCATATCGGCGGGCTGAGTGTTGATGCTGTCAGGCGCGGGAATTATCTCAGTATCGTCTCGCCCTGCAGTTTGATTGGCATCATCCGCGGAAGAATCGGGATTGGACTCGGCTGGTTTGGCAGCGTCAGCAACCTGGCGCGCGAGTACGTTACCGAATCCCTGCGAGTCTGCCAGAGGGGTGTCATTATTGCTGGATGGCCTGCCGGCGCTGGCTTTGGCCGGAGGATTGCTGAAGCTGATGGGAAGGTCGTTCATGATATAACTCCTGTGACTGTATGCGGGTTTTAGTTTTCTTCGCTGTGTTCCGTGTTTCTGTAGGCCGCGCGGCGTCCACTGTGTTCATCCTGGATTTTTTGTTCGGTTTTGACTTGCATTATTCTTTCAGCCTCAGTGTGGCGCTGAGCGAGGGTGTCAAATGATTTCATCCGGCGCTGCGCTTCTGATAATTCGTTGCGCCCGCTTTGCACCGAGATGTGGGCCTGAGCGACAACAGCGCTCTGTTGCGTGATGGCATCGTCCAGGCGATAGATAAAATCCTGAAAGTTGCGCAGGTCCTCCAGTTCCATGCCGTTTTTTTCCGCATTTTGCAACTTGTCCTGGTAATCCCTGCGGTACTGTTGCAGCATCTCCAGTTTGCTCTGGGCTGACTGCTGGTTGCGGTTCAGCAGGCCGAGTTTTTTGGTGGCAGCATCATTTTTTTGCTGGGCCAGATGCAATAAAGGTTGCAATGAAAAAACCTTGGTCATGGCGAATTCCCCTGGCTATTGTTTGCCATCGCTAAATTTTCGTTCAATGCCAGCGCGCGCATTGAACCATGGGCACCGAATAGTTCGGAAAGCTTGTCCAGGCTGTTTGCATAAGCCTCAGCCTCAAACATGCCCTGCTTGAGAAAATGCTCAAAGCGCGGATAAAGCACGATGGCCTCATCCAGCAGCGGATCGCTGCCGTGAATGTAAGCACCAACACTGATCAAATCATGATTGCGCTGGTAGTGTGCATAAAGCTGCTTGAATCGTTGCACCAGACTGAAGTGTTGTGGCGTGACCAGATGGTTCATGGCGCGGCTGATCGACGCTTCGATGTCGATGGCGGGATAGTGGCCCTGCTCAGCCAGGCGCCGCGATAGTACGATATGGCCGTCGAGTATGGCGCGTGCGCTGTCGGCAATTGGATCCTGCTGGTCATCACCTTCAGTCAGAACGGTATAAAAAGCAGTAATCGACCCGCCGCCTTCCGTGCCGTTACCGGCACGTTCCACCAGTTGCGGCAGTTTGGCAAAAACCGACGGCGGATAACCCTTGGTCGCGGGCGGCTCGCCGATTGCCAGGCCGATCTCGCGCTGCGCCATGGCATAACGGGTGAGCGAGTCCATAATAAGCAGCACGTTTTTGCCCTGATCGCGAAAGTACTCGGCGATGGTGGTGGCATAAGCAGCACCCTGCATGCGCATCAGCGGGCTGGTATCGGCAGGCGCGGCGACGACGACAGAACGCGCCAGCCCCTCTTTGCCAAGAATGTTTGTGATAAATTCTTTCACCTCGCGGCCGCGTTCACCGATCAGTCCCACCACGATTACATCGGCACTGGTGTAGCGCGCCATCATGCCGAGCAGCACGCTCTTGCCTACACCGCTGCCGGCAAATAGCCCCATACGCTGACCACGCCCCACGGTCAGCAGGCTGTTAATGGCGCGCACGCCCACATCCAGTTCGTCCTTGATTGCCGCGCGGCTGAGCGGATTGATGGGGCGGCTTTGCAGTGCGGCGCTAGGACCTGCTGAGAGTGGGCCCAGCTGATCTAGCGGTCGTCCGGCACCGTCCAGCACGCGGCCCAGCAGCAAGTCACCCACAGGCAAATGCCGTGCAAGGTCTGCCCCGCGTCGCCGCTGAGAGGGGCGCTTGTCGGCAAACAGCGGCAGAGCAGCCGGCTCGACGGGAACAACGCGTGCGCCGGGCACCAATCCCTGCACATCGTTTTCCGGCATCAGAAATAATTTTTCGCCGGAAAAGCCGACCACTTCTGCCTCGATGCGGTTGTTGGGCAATTCAATCACACAGGTACTGCCTACAGGCATACGCAAACCCACTGCTTCCATCACCATGCCGGTAACGCGAGTCAGGCGTCCGCTTATCAACAGAGGATTGCACAGCGATACTGCTTCGGTGCAGCCATTCAAGGCGCCCATCCAGCGTTGTCTATGAAGGTTTATGTCGTTATCCATGGTTATTCCTGTATCCATGAACTGTCTGATCCGATGGAAGCAACGATGCGCTGCCAGCGATTCTCAAGCGTGGCGTCGATTTGGCTATGCGCGGTTTCGACGCGGGCGCCACCGCGGGCAATCAGCGTGTCTTCAAATATCTTCCAGCCGCTATGGCTGAGTTGCTCGCCTATGCTGGCGCGTACCAGCGTTGCATCGTCGGGGTGCAACACCAGATGCGCTCCCTGATTAAAATGTGGCAGACTGCTAATCGCCTCGCGTATGGTGTTCAGCAGTATCTCGGGATTGGTTTTGAGCGTTTGCTGCACCATTTGCCGCGCGACCTCCAGCGATAGATCAAGCAGGTCTTGCGCAATGACCTGATCCGCCTGTTGCAAGGCCTGCTCCATTGCATTGAGCAGCGCTGCCATACGTTGCGCTCCTTCTGTATAACCAGCCTGATAACCTTCCTCATGTGCCTGGTGCTGCATTTCTTCCAGTTGCCTGGCGGTCGGCAATACGACGTCGTGTTCCAGGTTTTTCTTTCCCCTGCCGGCAGCACCGAAACTTGTGGGTTCCCAGCGCTCATAGGCTACGCCTTGTTCTTTGGGGATTGCCGTATCAGACATAAGCTTCGTCCCCTTTGGGCCCTAGCGAGATCTGACCCTCATCGGACAGGCGGCGCGCCACTTTGAGGATGGATTTTTGCTCGGCTTCAACCTCGCTGAGTTTAACCGGGCCTTTTGATTCGAGATCTTCGCGCAGCATTTCGGAGGCGCGTTGCGACATATTCTTGAAAATTTTCTCGCGAATATCTTCGCTGGCCCCCTTGAGTGCCACGATCAGGGATTCAGTTTGAATTTCGCGCAGGATAAGCTGGATACTCCGGTCGTCAATGCCAAGGATATTCTCGAATACAAACATCTGGTCCTGTATTTTTTGAGCCAGGTCCGGATCGACCGCGCGCACATTTTCAATCACCGTCGCCTCGTTGGCCGTGCCGACAAAGTTCAGGATCTCGGCAGCGGTTTTTATGCCTCCCCGGGTGAATTTTTTGCTGGCTGCACCGGACAGCATCTGGGTGAATACATCATTGAGTTCGTGCAGCGCAATGGGCTGGACCCCATCCAGGGTTGCAATGCGCAACATCACGTCATTGCGTAATCGTTCGCTCATTAAATTGAGTATGCTCGATGCCTGGTCGGGTTCCAGATGAACCAGGATGGTGGCAATGATCTGCGGATGCTCGCCCTGGATCATGTCGGCGATGGGGTGGGGTTCCATCCATTTCAGGCTTTCAATTCCGGTGGTGTCATTGTTGTGCAGGATGCGATCCAGCAGGCCTGCGGCTTTGTGGGAGCCCAAAGCCGCAGTCAGCATATTGCGGATGTAGGCGCTGGAATCCATGCCTATGGTGGTTTTCTCTGCGGCATTTTCATGGAATTCTTCGAATACAGTGGCGATTTCCTCGCGTGACAGATTACGCAGTGCCACCATCGCGGTACTGATCTTTTGCACCTCCTTGGGCTCAAGAAACTTTAGCACCTCGGCAGCCTCAGATTCGCCCAGTGTCATGAGTAATATTGCGCTTTTGGTAACACCATCGTGGCTCATTATTTATTCACCCACTCCTGAACAACCGAGGCGACAATTTTTGGACTTTGTTTGGCTAATTCTTTAGCCGCCTGCAAGCTGCTTTCGTAGGACACTTCCGATTGTTTCGCTTCAAATTCCTTGGTTTTTTTTGCAACTGCTTCATGATTGTCTTCGCTTAGGGCGGCAGGTTCGGCAGGTGGCGGGGTCAGGCTAGCCGCGAAATTTTTGAGAGCCGGGCGGAGAATGCCAAAAAACATGTACAAACCCGCACCCGCGAATAACAGGTATTTGCCCAGTTCCTTGGCCAGTGCAATCATCTCCGCTTGTTTCCACAGGGGAATCTCCGGTACCACTGCATCAGGGGTTTCGTTGAAAGCGCTGTTCAGAAGATTCAGGCTATCACCGCGCTGCGCATTGAAACCCATGGCATTTTTAACAAGGTTGTTCAGTTGTGCCTGCTCCGCCGGAGTAAAGGGTTTTGAAATGGACTTGCCTTTTGAGTCTGTAGTGACACGATTGTTGATCAGTACGGCAACCGATAGACGTTTGATATTGCCTACTGGCAGCTTGGTGTGGCTAATTGTGCGATCCACTTCAAAATTGGTTGTGGCCTCCTTGTGCGAGCTCGTAGTTTCACCTGTGGCAGCCGTTACAGCACTTGCCGCTGTAACAATAGGTGCGGTGGCAGATACGGGTGGCTGGTTGGAAAGTGCACCGGGTACGCCGGCCGGAGCGGAGACACCATTTTTTGACTCGGACAATTGTGTACTGCGAATTGAAGACTGGCTGGGTGGCTGATTGGGTTTAAAGCTTTCTGCAGTCTGCTCTGACTGTGAGAAATCAATATCGGCAGTGACTTGTGCGCGCACGTTTTGCGCACCTATCAGCGGCGCAACAATATCTTCAATTCGTTTGATATAGTCCTGCTCGATTTGCCTTATATACTTGAGCTGGGTGGCATCCATTGTATCCGTGGTCCCCTGGCGGAGTGAACTCAATAATGTACCGCTTTGGTCGACTACTGTTACCCCGCTGGAGGGCATGTTGGGAATGCTGCTGGAAATGAGGTGGACGATCGCGTTAACTTGTCCCTGATCCAGGGTGCGCCCGGGGTGCAGGGTCAGCATCACTGAAGCGCTGGGCTTTTGCTGGTCCTTGACAAAAACGGTAGGTTTGGGAATGGCCAGATGGACACGCGCACTTTGCACCGAGCCAAAGGTTTGTATTGAGCGTGCGAGTTCACCTTCCAGAGAACGCTGGTAATTCACTTGCTCAAGAAACTGACTGGTACCGAATTTCTGGTTTTCCATCAGTTCGAAACCCACAGTGCCGCCTTTGGGCAGGCCCTGGGAAGCCAGGCGCAGGCGCACTTCATGCACCTTATCGCCGGGCACCAGCAACGCGCCGCCGCCTTCGGCAAATTTGTAAGGAATATTTTGCTGTTGCAAGGATGTGATGATGTCGCCACCGTCACGATCAGACAAATTGCTGTATAACACGCGGTAATCGGCTGTTTGGCTCCACATCCACATGCCAGCAAAAACCGCCACTGTGGCGGCAATGAGCACCAGCATGCTCAGCAACTGCTGCGGGCTTATATTCGCCAGTGTTTGCGATAAAGAAGAGTTTGTAGCAGTAGCATCATTAGCCATGATTTTCGCCAGTTGAAATGACGTCCAATTACCTTGTGTTGCGCATTATCGGCGCACACAGGAAATGCGGTGCGATGAAAAGCGACGGATTTTCGGCCCTATTCTAGTCCTGATTTACTCCTCCGACTGCTATGGTGTACGCCATGTCAGAGGGGAAAAATCATGAATATTTCCAAAGTAGATGGTTTGTTGGCTGAAATGCGCGCAGCCACGGTCTCGGCGCAGGGCGGAGGCATGCCGAAGATAGGTGATGCCGGGGCAGGTGGAGCGGCTGCGGTCGACTTTGCCAGCGTGCTGAAATCATCGCTGGATGGCGTGTCGCAGGCCCAGGCACAGGCTTCCACCCTGCAAAATGCTTTTGTGCTGGGCGATGACAAGGTTAGTTTGAGCGATACCATGATAGCCATGCAAAAAGCCAATATTTCATTGCAAACTACGGTGCAAGTGCGCAATAAGGTGGTGGCCGCATATAACGACATCATGAACATGCAGGTTTAATTCAAATACTCCATTGGCCTAGGTCGGATTTAATCCGACCTAGGCGCTTTCACCGAGTATGACTTTCATGCTGTTTTCCAGTGAGCGTATCGAACCGCCAGCCCGGTAGTTAAACGAAATTTGCACTACATCACCCTCTTTGCCAGTCACGCTCGTTTCCAGGGGTAATACCAGATACTCGATAAGCCAGTCTATCGTGGATGCCTGTTCGTGCAACAAGGCCAAAATATTCTTGGTAATGAAGCGCAGGGCATTGACGGTGCCATCCTGAATCAGTATAAAACTTCCCTGCCAGTTGATTTCACTCGTGCTCGGATTGGAGAAATCCAGTGTGCTATAGACTGTCGGTGCAGCAAGTTCGGTACTTTCTGCTTGAATTACCTGAGGTCGTTGAAACTGAATGATGGGTGCGTAATAGCCATGGAAATCGTAGTCCTGCTGGAGCGGCTGTACCGCCATGATGACCGCTTCGGGTATGAAGATCGGTAACATTCCGCCAAACCGGCGCGAATAGCGCAGCTTGAATGCCTCTATCATGTCGACCTGTTTCTCGCGCAGCATGGCGACATGGATCATTTCGCAAATCACCACATCGACGGGTTCGGGCGGTAAATATTCAAAAGCATCCGCGTGGATGACTTCAACCTTGTAACCATTCGGATTGAGCGCGAGAAAACGGCGTGATTCAGCCACCAGGTCGGGATTAAATTCAACACACCATACTTTGCTCGCCCTGGCTGCAGCCAGGTATGAAAGCACGCCGGTGCCACCACCGAGTTCCAGCACTTTTGCACCGTCGAAAACAACATGCTCAATCGCCGCCTTGAAGTTGCTCATGCGGTTCGCGTCTTTCAACATATTGTGGTGGTAATGCAGCGGGATGAATTGCCCAAGGTAATGGGCCTCTGCCTGATCCTCTTGCAATTGAGTGTTGAGTATCCCGGTTTGGGAGGCTGGTTTGGGGGCAGATTTGGAGTTCATCTTTTTATCTGGAAAGTTTACTTTGCATGATGCCGATGTAGCGTTGCAGCAGCATACTCATCTTGCCGTCCATTTGCACAAATTCGCAACCCGCGTGCTTGGTTACGGCCCCGTCGGACGAGGTAACATCGAACAGATTTCTCACATGTATGGTCGCAATCAGGGTGCCGATGCCGGGCAATTCGATGCTGCAATCCGGATAGACTTCACCGGCTGTCAGATTGACGCTGCTTTCTTTGCACACAAGTGCGATGCCGCCGACACTGATGTCCATGATGGTGATTTCGTGCCGACGCGGCGATTTAACCGTGGCAGGGGGGATGATGCATTTCAATGGAGCGTCAGAGGAGGTGTTCAGGCGGTAATAGTCGCGGCGCTGCAAGCGCAGCATTTGCCTGGGCAATGGAAAGTAGAAAGCGGGATGGGCGGCGTAGATTGCCACCTGCACCTGATGACAGACAAATTGCACTTTGGCACCATGGTGCGTGGTCACAAAAGTGATGTTATCGCTATTCACCAGCAGATTGTTGTCAGCTTCATTGGGTCCGACATCCAGCCATATTCCCTTGTCATTGGCTGCCAATAAGACGGTTTTAAAAAATCGCTCTCCATTTTCAAAATACACAACGGTGACGGTTTTTTTTTGGGCGAGGGCATGCAGCGTGAGCTGAATTTCTTTTGGTGACTTGATAAGAAATTTGCTTTCTTCGCCGTCGCGGAGTTTTTCAATAGTTAGCGATGCTTCAATGGACATATTATGTTGGGAGCTATGCAGCGTTTGGATTATTTCGAGTAGCTGCAATTATAGCGGCTGGAACTTTTCTGTCACGGATCAAACAGACGGGTTTTCCTGCCGCTCCAGTCGATATAACCATGCCAGTAATTCTGCCACAGCCAGATAGAGTTGGGGGGGGATATTCTGATCCAACTCAATCTGCATCAGCATGCTTACCAGATCTTCAGATTCGTGTACATATACACCGTGCTCTTTTGCCCTTTCGATAATTGCCTGTGCGATCAAACCGCGCCCTTTTGCCACCACCCTGGGTGCGGTGTCGCCGGCTTGATAGGCAAGTGCAATGGCCGACCTGCGTTTGTCAGGTGTCGTCATGTTGTGTAACCAGTGCACTGGCGATGGTAATACCACGCTCTGTAAGCGAGGACACTAATGCCGAGGTGGCCGCGCCCAGCTTGCTGCGTGTGGTACTTTCGCTTGCATCAAGCGTGAGGCTGACGCCGTTGCCGGCAAAGCGCAGGACAGCGGTGACTTCGCCCAGATTGGGCAAGTCAAGGTGTATCTGGGTCGCCCATTGACGCCCTTCCTCAACGTTGGGAGAACGCGTCGCTTCTTCGTTAATTTTCCAGTTCATTTCCTGGTTGGACCAGATCTGGCCTTGCCATTGAACTTGTCTGGTTTCCAGCGCGTTCAATTGTTGCTGGATGAGCGGTTGCAAGTGATCGGGTATGCCGGGTATTGAGATGCGCTCCTGATCCGTAATTGCAGTAGTGGTGTTAAGCGCAGCCTCTGTACCCGTACGCGGTGCGTTGTCACCCGTACCCAATGCCGCTCTAACGATGTCTGCAGGCAGGTTTTGTGGTTCTTGTAATAACTGGGCGGTATTGCGCGAACCGGCGAGCCATTGCGCCTGATGGGATTCGTAAAACAGACCGCTCTGGCTGAGAGCGGTGTGCAGCTTGGCCGCCAGCTCGGTGGTGTCGGGAAATTGCGTTGTCCCGGCCCACAACGGTGCGCTGTTGGTGGGGCGTACAAAGGCCTTTTCCAGCGGTTGCTGCGTCAGTGACGAGAGCAGGCGGGCCGTAGCACTTAATTGATCTGAGGTGGAAAGCGGATTGGCAGAAGCCGCCATATTGAAGGTCAGACGCGGCAACAGAGAGACAACCTGCAGGGTAATCATGTCGCCGGTACGAATGGTGTTGGGAAGTTGCAGTTGCAGTAATTGATCGGCTACTTGAACCTTGAATATACCGGGAGCAAGTTGTGCCTGTACGCTGGCTTGAAACTTTTGACCCGGTTCAAATGCAGTTGCCGCGCTCGTGGCAGTTGTCGCTGAAATCAGCGGTTTCTGCGTGAGCGCCAGTGCTTTAAGTGAGTTTAAGACATCGTTGGGTATCATGCATTTCTGTCAAAATCAGCCTGCTGGTGACGGACATAAAACTGTAGTGTTAATAATCGCTGTTGTAAGCCTGCTTCACCCGCTGTTCGCTGCGCGAGCTCTGCATGATACGTTGCAGTTGTGCCATCCAGGGCAGGGTCTGTGCGCGAATTGCAGCATCATCAGCGAGAATTTTATTGATCAGCGCCACTTTTTTCAGGCGGACGTTTTCGTCTGTCGGAGCAAGATCCTGTTGCTTCATTGTCTCTACATACCGGCTGCATTGCAGTTCCAGTTCGACCAGTTGGTCCCACTCTCCCTGTGCTGCAGCTGCACGCATCTGACTGGTGATATTGGACAGATGCTGGTAGTTGTCGATAACTGAACTCATGCTCTACATCCTTCCGTACATTAAAACCGCCTGTTTAGCTATAGCCGATTGCGGCGCCTGTTCTTTGTTTGTCTTTTCTTCTGCAGCTAACGCGATGGTGGGGAATTTTTCTGAAGATTCAGCTTGGGCGGAAGGGCGGATACCTTCCCAGGCTTCTTTCAGTTCGCTCAACAAGCCGCTGACTTCGTCCAGCATGGTGACATCGTTTTTTAAATTGGCAATCAACAGACGCTGGGTCATATAGTCGTACAAATCATAGAGATTTTTTCCAATCTCCCCGCCGGCATTTACATCCAGGCAAGCCTTTAAACCTTCATCGATTATTTTGATTGCTTTGGTAATCGAGATACCTTTGGCAGAGGTATCCTTGCGCAGCATTTGATTTTTTGCGGAGGCTACAGCCAGCAATGCCCCCTGATACAACATTAAAATCAATTTGTGAGGATCAGCAGCAGCCACGCCAGACTCAATGCCGACATTTTTATAAGTATTTAGTGCAGTAATTGGGTTCATGTCAATCTCCGATCAATACGGCTTTGGTAAGTTGGCTAGCTGTTGGTTCAGATATGAGCTGGTCTTGTTCATATTGCTGAGGGTCGTTTCCAGGTTTGAATATTGTTTGCGGAAACGCGCTTCCTGAAGTGGCAGGCGCTGTTCTATGGCGCCGCGCCGAGTTCCAATATCCTTGATGCTGTTGTTTATGCCGGTTTTTCTGCTCTCAATTTGGCCATTTTTTGCAAGAATAGAGGTGAGCAAATTATTCAGGGCAACAGCGTATCCTTCGGAGTAATTAACTTTGCCGCGCTCTCCCAGCGCTCCGCCACTGACCACCACCTTGAGTCCCAAAGCAGCGCCACCGTCAGTCGCCAATGTTTGTCCTGATCCTTTGGCTGGAGAACCGTTGATGGTGCCGGCTACATCTACACCCGGTGTCACGACCGGGTACTCGCCAAACAGATTGTACGCAGCTGTTCCATCTACCTCCACGGTGGATTTTGAACCATAGGCATTGGATGTGAGAACGAAACCAAATTGGTCGTGTTTAACCGAGACAGAGATACCTGCGCCTGAAAGCGCGCTCGCACCATTTATTTTGGATTGTACTTCTGCTGCCAGGGTGTCTTCGGTGTATGTTCCAGGTGCCAGCTCAATGGCTGCGCCTACACCGTTTATCGTGACATCAAGCTCATCATTATCGCCAGCCTCGATAATCAAGGTCTCCACTTCTTCACAGCCGGCAAGACTTCCCTTTGTAGCCAGCTGGGTAATGTTGAGCGGGAAAGCACCTGTTTTGGTGCTGGTGCCAGCTGTGCTGTAAGAGACCAGGGGGTCAGATGTCTTGCCCACAGTCGTAAACAGACTGGCGACATCGTCAGCGTTTTTGTTGATGGCCGAATCCAGCCTGGATGTATCAAGCGCCATCGTGCCATCTTTTTGCAGGGTTATTCCAATTTGTGACAGTGTGGTGAGTTCGCCCCCGCTGTTGCTGATGGGGGTGTTCAGGATTGATTTTATCTGTGATTGCAGCAAACGTACGGTAGAGTCCCCTTGCAGGATGGCTCCCTGCTTGGTGGCAGCGTTGTAAGACGACAGGTCTTGAAGTGTTTTGTTCATGTCGTTATAGGCTTTTACAAAGCCCTGAACCGAACTGGTAATGCCACTGCTGTCGCGAGCGACAGTGAGGGAGACCGGTGTGTCAGTTGTTTTCTTTATTTCTAGCGTGACTCCCGGTATGACTTCGGCAACGGAATTACTGTCTTTGCTGACGGAGACCCCATCCACGGCGAAATTTGCGCTTTGCGCTGTCACAGTCTGGTTCAGGTTTTGTATGGCAGCCGGATCGTGTGCGAGCAAGGCACTGATAGCCTCATCGCCGTCAACCGAAATTTTCAGGCTATTGTTCATGCCCATGCCAGTTGGGCTGAGAGTCAGGGAAAAAGGAGTGTCGCTGCCGTTGTTAATAAGGGATGCCGTAACCCCGATTTTTGCGGCATTGATCGTATCGCGTATTCCTTGCAGGGAATTGTTGCCTGAATCAATCGTAATGGATTTAACACCCTGCCCGTTTGTAGCAAATGTTGCACCCGTGTATTTACCGCTTGTTGTGTCAAAGGTGCCTCCTGCGATACTGCCAAAATCAAAAGAGAGTTTACTCGGTGCACCGGAACCGATGCTGGCTGAGTCGCTTATTTGCCCGGCAACGCTCAGTTTTTGCGCTTGTGCCAGAGAACTAACCGTCAGGGAATGAGTTCCGCTTGCCGCTTTGGAAGCTGCGGTTGCAGTGAGGACGGTTGCGTCGGACGAGGTTGCTTTTAAACTTTGAAATTTTTCCAGGCTACTCAAGCTCTGCACCGCTGACTGGAAGCCGGATAACGCGCCCGAGACGTTGCCGTAGGCGGATATTTTTGCCTGGTAGTCTCCCTCTTTTTTATTAAGAGCGGCAATGGGGCGCTGCTCCAGTGACATAAGCTGGCCTACAATCCCGCTCACATCAAGATTTGCGCCTCCAATAGCCACAATATCGCTCCTTTAAGCCTTTTCTTTCAGTAGAACGCCCTGTTGTGCATGATCGATTGCACGGGTAATAGACAGCATTTCTTCAGAAGGGAATTGCATAATGAGTTTGCCCGACTGGGATTCGGTCACTTTGACGATGGTTTTGTTGGTTGCATCGTCAACGCTGAATTCCAGTTTTGAACTGCTTTTGTTTAGAGATTTATTGGCGTCATCCACCATACGTTTTAATTGCTCCGGTGAAGGTGCGCTCTTGACGGCAACTTTGGGTAACTCCACGGGAGCGGCTCCGGTTTTGTTTGCGGGTACCGCTACAGGCGCACTGTCGCTGGCGACCCCACGTGCTGCAACATTGTTACTAATGTTTGATGCGGACATGATTTTCTCTCCTTTGCAACTAATTCATTTTATCAAGCAGTTTGCCGGACGGGCTTCTTGCCAATTTCTCATTCTCGGTGCCAACCAGGCTGGCGTGATGCAAAATAACGGGCAGTTATTTTTTAGCCTAAGGAACCTCTAAAAACACTCTAATCTTTTTTAGTGTTTTTAGCGATCCCTTGAATTAAACCTGGCTAGAAAAAACCGCTGTTTTGTCAGGTAAGGCATAGCCCGCCCCGACAGCCATTATTTACCTTAACAATGCCAACACGCCATTTGGTACCTGGTTAGCCTGGGCCAGCATCGCAGTACCAGCTTGTTGCAGAATCTGGCCACGTGTAAGTGCGGCAGTTTCTGAAGCAAAGTCAGTATCCATAATACGGCTACGCGCTGCAGTCACGTTTTCCCCCGAAACTTGCAGGGTGGAGATCACACTGCTGAAGCGAGCCTGCAAGGCACCGAATGAAGAACGCTGATCACTGACTGCACCCAGTGCAGAATCCACTTGGGCAATCGCGCGGCTCGCCCCTTCAACACTGGAAATGTCGATCTGACCGACACTTTGCAACTGTGAAGAAGCTGCCGATGTATTAAAGAAGTCGGTAGCGCTGGTTACATTGGATATGCCAAACGCCCTGTTGGAATCAAGAACGATCTGACCTGTTCCCACTATCATTGAAGAAACGGTATTTTCTGCTTCGGCAGGAGTTCCGTCTTCATTGGTTTTTGCCGCTGAACTGTTTTGTTTTGCCTCATCAGCTTGAGCGGTTGTGGCAAGTTTTGTACCGCCTGCAGTCAGCGTTGCTTCAGGAGAACCGTTGGACAATTTGATGTCTTCACCGGTTGCATTGACCAGCGTAATGCCAGTGCCTTCTTTGTTCATCTGGGCAGTTACGCCGGTCGTTGATGTAACATCGTTGAAGGCCTTAATGGTAGAGGCCAATCCCTGGGAGTTGGATTCGTTTCCTGTAGTAAAGGCAACTTTAACCGCTGTTTTGTTGTTGGACAATACATCCAGACTGAACCCTTTGCCCAGGTCAATATCTGTCAGTTGTATCTCGGTTGTGGCATGCGCACTGACATTGGTAGTACCCGATTTAACATTAATCAGATCTGCAGCTTCTCTGGCAGAGGAACCTGCTTTTATACTGATAGTGGCTGCGCCGGTAAAGCCGTTGATGGTGACGTCGCCTCCTTGTACGCGGCTGGCTGCAGATGCGCTGGATTGAATCGAGTTAGCAACACTGCCATTGGTCAGATCGCCTGCACCGCCGCCTGAGTTCGCCACACTTGCGCCAATACGGTAGTTACCATAGCTGGCGGTGCGGAAGTTTCCTGTGGTAGCGGTAATAACCTGGTTGGCATTTGCACCCACCTGGAAGTTGGCAGAGCCAAAGGTGCCATCAAGCAGATTCTGGCCGTTAAACTGGGTGGTAGTAGAAAGACGATCCAGTTCGGAGGTCAACTGGTTTGCTTCTGCCTGTAACGCGGCACGGTCGGTCACAGAGTTGGTGGCATTGGAGGACTGCACTGACAGTTCACGGATACGCTGCAACATGTCGTTGGCTGTACTTAGCGCGCCTTCGGCAGTCTGAGCCAGAGAAACGCCGTCGTTGGCATTGCGCTTAGCCTGATCCATACCGCGGATCTGTGAAGTCATACGGTCAGTAATCGCCAATCCCGCTGCATCGTCTTTAGCGCTGTTGATACGCAGACCGGAAGACAAGCGTTGTAGCGAGGTGGCCAAAGATGCCTGCGATGTGCCCAGGTTACGCTGCGCGTTAAGTGAAGCATTGTTGGTGTTAATGACTGCTGCCATGATAATTCTCCTTTAACTTGATTTTGTAACTAGGCATTATTGCCTTTCACTGCGGTTCTCCTGCTGCCAGGTACATCAGCCGCTGTTAATTTAGTTATCGGAGCGTTATGCGGAAACTTTAGAAAAAATTTGAAAAAATATTTGTGGGCAAGGTAAGAAAGGGCTCATGACGCTGCCACCACGCGATTTTTGCCTGTCTGTTTGGCGTGATACATGGCTTTGTCTGCACGACCGATGAGATCTTCCTTGTCCTCGTTCTCGGTACGCAAGGCTACACCCGCGCTGAAAGTTATGAGTTTGCGTTCATTATTATGGAGGAAGAATTTTTTGGTGAGTTCGCGCTGTAGCCGTTCTATGGTTTCCATGGCTTCTTTCAAGCCTGTATCCGGCATGATAATCAGGAATTCCTCACCGCCGTATCGCGCGACCGAGTCGCTGGGGCGAACTGATTCTTTAATAACCCGTGTGAGATGGATTAAAGCCTCGTCGCCGCCCTGGTGTCCCAGGCTGTCATTAAGTTGTTTGAAATTGTCGATATCGAGCAGCGCAACGCTGAGTAGTACCTGTGCACGGCCCGTGCGCTTGAATTCACGATCAAGCGTTTCTTCCATGCCGCGTCGATTAAGCGCGCCGGTAAGCTGGTCTTCGCGGACCAGTTCGCTGACTTCTTCCAGTTCTTGCTCCAGTCTTTTTACTTGCTCCTCGGCATCGTTGGCCTGTTTGCGGGTCAGGAGCAGCTCTTCGTGGGTACGCAGGGCGCTGGCTTGAATCACCCTTGTATCTTGCATGATGTCTGAAAGAATGTGGCTTAACTCGGTGATATTGTCGGTTCCGCTGATTTTATGGCTGTAGTTTTCAATTTTAGAGTGATAGTCCCCGGTACTTTCAGTGAGGTCGCCCAAGCGGTCAATAAATGTAGTCATCAGGCTTTTAAGGGTAACTTTGGCGTCAGTCAGGCTCTGTTTAAGTGTGCTTTGCTTGATGATTGCGTTGCGTAAATTGCGCTCGGCATCCGCAATTGCATTCTTGTCCAGTGGTTGTTCAATGATGCCCTTCAGGGTGGAAATTTGACCCAACATCCATTTGTCATCGGCGACTAACTCGCTCACATTTTCAACTAACAAACGGAGGAGACGCAGCAAGCCTTCCTGAATTTTGACCTTGTCCCCCCCTCGTAATTCGAGCTTTAACCAGAATTTCCGCAGTTGAATAGCCAGTTCATTAATTTGTTTTGAATTCTCTGAAGCACGTACTTGTTGTGCCAGCGCCTGTATCTCGTTGCCGAACTCGGGCTGGGTGTGCACAGTGTTTTCCAGGGTATGGGCGAGGAGTGAGCGCAGCTGGATCAGGAGTTCATGAGTGCTTCCTGTGGTAGTCGGAGCCGCAGCGGGTGTTATGTTGTCATTGCCTATGGCAGTTGCGGGAGTAGCGCTACCTATCACTTCGAGGGCTTCGTTGGGGATGCCGCCAGCACTGGACCATGATTGCACGAGGCTATGCAGTTTCTCGTGTAATACGGCAGTATCATTGCCAAAACGACTTAATACGGTTTCTACCCCCTCTTTTTTGCGCGTGAGGGTGATGCCTTTGTGAGGAATGTCCAACTGACGTAATAAATCTCGAACCATGCTCGACCACGATATTGCAGGGCTTGTCTGTGGTGATGATTCGGGCTTGCCTGAATTTTGTGGTTTACCTTCTGCCAATCGTTGGGCAGGGCTTTCTGGGGCGGCTACTGCGCCTGTTGGCGCTGGCGCAATCCCGCTGATTTCCTGATAGGCTAGCGCATAGTTGTCCGGAGTGGGTGCTAATTTTCGAGTTGCGAGCGCTTTTAGCGTTTCGCGAGCAATTTCTGAGGGGCTGCTTAGGGTTGCCATGGCGTTATCTTGACTTTACTTAATAATGTGTATTATCGATAAAGCACGAAATTTGTCATACGGTGAATAACGGCCATTTTTAGCACTTATTCAGTCAAGGTTACAAAGCAGGAGGAGGCGATACCGGCTATTTTTAGATTTAATCCAATAAATGGTTGCTAATGGCGTATTGAATGGCTTCTGCATTGGTTTTTAGTTTCATTTTGTCGAGCAGGCGGGCGCGATACACACTCACGGTTTTTGCACTCAGAGACATAATTTCAGCCATTTCGCTTAATTTCTTGCCGGATGCCAACAGGCAGAGCGTTTGATACTCACGGTTGGAAAGGGTTTGATGCAGGAGTTCCTGAAAACCTTCTGACAGTCCTTCAGCCAGTTGTTGCGCGAGTTCATTGCTGATATATTTTTTGCCTTTGCTAACGTGTCGGATGGCCTCAACCAATTGAGCAGGCGCACTCTGTTTGTTTAGATATCCGGCAGCGCCGGCTTTCATGGCACGGACTGCATACTGATCTTCTGCGTGCATACTCAGCATGAGTACAAACAATTGTGGATGGGTTAATTTAAGTTGTTTGAGAACCTCTACGCCATGTTTGTCCGGCAGGCTAATATCCAGCAGCACCAAATCAAATGTGTCTGTCTGCGCCATATGGATTGCCTGCATGCCGCAATCGGCTTCTCCCGTAACCCGCATATCATCGGTGTCATCCAGTATTTGCTTGAGTCCCTTGCGGATGATTGCATGGTCATCTACTACTAGTACTTTTATCATCCGGATGCTCCATCAACATAAATTTCGCGCAGCGATTCGTTTGTCCCCTCTCCCGGGTGCCCGTCCAAGAGTTTTTCGGACTCTGGGGGAGGGTTAGGGAGGGGGAGCGGGCATGGCGAGCTTCATCGTAGCCATCATCTTTGTCATGCCTGTTTAAAACAGGGTTTGTTGGGGTGCCTGCCCCAATTCAGTGTCAATTGCTGAATACGGAATGCTAACAGCAATTGTGGTGCCCTGTCCTGGTTTGCTACTGATACGCACTTCTCCGCCAAAGCGCGCTACCCGTTCCTGGATACCACGCAGGCCAAACGAGCGTGGTTTGAGTCGGTCAGGTTCGCTAAGGCCGCAGCCATTGTCACTGACAGTCAAGTCAACACAATTGATACGATTTTGTATCAATACCCTGACTTTGCTTGCCTGGGCATGTTTCATGATGTTGTTTAGCGCTTCCTGAAAAATTCTGAACAGGGTAATAGCGATATTGGGAGGGAGGGTGACGTCTTCATCAACCGTGTCAAGCAGGCAGGAAATGTTGGTACGCTTCTCGAACTCACTTGCTTCAATTTCTATTGCTGCCACGATACCAAAGCTGTCCAGTGCACTTGGCCGCAGATTGCGGGAGATATTGCCGGCTGCGGCAGCGCATCGGGTCACCAGGTTATCAATATCTGCTATTTTTTCTGTCAGGGCAGGTTCGCTGTTGTGCAGGCGGCTGTCTATCCATGCAATGTCCATCTTGATTGCGGTCAACATGCTGCCCATGTCATCGTGAACTTCACGCGCAAGTGAAAGCCGTTCCTGCTCACGTACGTCCTGGATATGTGCGGAGAGTTCGCGCAGCTGCTCTTGCGAGCGCAAGGCCTCAATTTCCGCCAGCTTGCGCTCGGTGATATTGAATATCATGCCTTCCCACTGCACACCGTGAGGCATTTTACGCGGGCTGCAACGCAGATTGACCCACCTGGTTTCGCCATTCGGTAAAGAGTTGATGCGTCCTTCCCAGTACACAAAGGATAATTTTTGTGCCGATGCGTCCATCGTTTTGATATAGGAGTCGAGGTCTTCCGGGTGCAGCATGCTGAAAAAAAGCGCAGGGTTACGCTCCAGGTCCTGTGACAAAACGCCGAGCAAGTCATAACAACCTTCGCTGACATAGGGAAAGGAGACTACATCTGAGGAGGTGAGCAATAATTGATAGGCCATGCCCGGCAAATTGGAAATTAAAGCGTGTAAACGCGTTTGGTTTTCCTTGAGGTCAAGCAGCATTTGGCGATGTTCACGGCGGACAGTCGCTTCCTGCAAATAGTGTTCTATCGCAGGAACCAGCCGGTTCAGGCTACCCTTGAAAATGTAATCGCCAGCCCCGGCCTGAATGGCGCGGATGATATTTTCCTCACGCAAATTATGCGACAAGAAAAGAAATGGGAGATCAATACTGAGGGATTGCATCAGGCTAAGCGCTTCCAGCCCGCCGAAAGCGGGTGGATTGTAACTGCACAACACAATATCCCAGTGCGATTCAAGCAATGTGGTTTCCATCGCACCAGCATCTTCCACGCGCTGATACTCAACCAGATATTCATTGTCAGCCAGTTTAGCGAGAGTCTGCTGTAAGTCGTCCAGGGACGCTTCAACAAATAACACGCGGAGTTTCTTTTGAGGCATTTTATTCCTCTTTTTTTGGCAAGATTACTCTAAGAAATATAAGAGCAGCAACTAAGATTGCTGTTGATAATCAAATGCTAATATTACTTGCATTGGATTTGTGCTGGTGTGCACCGAGTTGATACTCATAAGATTTATGGCAGGAGTAATATAATAATGGCTGTCATGGTTCGGCTGGTTTTTACTTCTGTGAAGGTGCTGAAACAGTTTGAAAATGCACAATTACTCATTCTTCAGGAGTTAATTTGAGGTAAATTGTAGCTTGTTTGGGGTAAAATAAGAAATTATCGTTTTAACAAATTTGTTATGCCTATTAACTCCGACAAGGTGTCGCCAGAGCGATTATTGCGTCAGGATATTTTGTCTCTTCACGCATATCATGTGCAAGCCAGTCCACGGATGGTCAAGCTGGATGCAATGGAGAATCCATATTTGCTGCCTGAGAGTGTGCGCATGGAAATCGCGCGAGCGGTTGCAAGCTCCGCAATTAATCGTTATCCCGATGCCAGTGCGCAAAATTTAAAAAATAGCATCAAAGCAGTCAGCGGATTGCCGCCTGAGATTGATGTATTGCTGGGCAATGGTTCGGATGAAATTATCCAGTTGCTCGCCATGGCGGTAGCAAAGCCCGGCGCAACGTTGATGAGTGTTGAGCCGTCTTTTGTGATGTACAAAATGATTGCGACTTTCACTGGCATGAATTACGTGGGTGTGCCGCTGACAGATGATTTTTCGCTTGATCTGGGCGCAATGCTGCTAGCGATTAAACGTTATCAACCCGCGCTGATTTTCCTTGCCTACCCGAATAATCCAACAGGCAACCTGTTTGATGCGGGTGCGATCGAGAAAATAATCAAGGCTGCTGAGGGTCTGGTGGTGGTGGATGAGGCTTATTACGCCTTTGCCAGCGACAGTTTTTTGCCGCAATTGGGTCGCTATGCCAATCTGCTGGTGATGAGGACTTTCTCCAAGCTGGGTATGGCGGGTTTACGCCTGGGATTCCTGGCGGGCAGCAAGGGTTGGCTGGAACAGTTGGAAAAGCTGCGCTTGCCGTATAATGTTGGTGTGCTGACCCAGCTGGTGGCGGAAATACTGTTAAAGCATCACGAGGTTTTGTTGCAGCAGGCTGAGCAAATTAGACGTGATCGCGCCTGGTTATTCGAGCGTCTGGTAGGTACCGTGGATGTGCGTGCCTATCCAAGTGCAGCCAATTTCATTTTGTTTCGCCTGCCACATGCAGCCAGGGTATTTGAGGGCTTAAAGCAGCGCAACGTATTGATAAAAAAACTGGATGGTGGACACCCTGCGCTGCTTGATTGCCTGCGAGTTACGGTAGGCACGGCTGAAGAGAATGAGTTGTTCATAAAGGCATTGCAAGAAAGTATTCAACAGTTCTCCTGATTTGTTTGAAAATATCACTAGGGATTTAACATGCGTAATACGCAGGTAACTCGTAATACTTTGGAAACCCAGATCAGCATATCGCTGAATCTGGACGGTAGTGGCAAGTCGAGTTTTACTACCGGCGTACCTTTCCTGGATCATATGCTTGACCAGATTGCCCGCCACGGTTTGCTGGATATTGCTATTGTTGCCAAAGGCGATTTGCATATTGATGCGCATCACACTGTGGAAGATATTGGCATTACGCTTGGCCAGGCATTTAATCAGGCGGTGGGCAACAAGGCTGGATTGCGCCGTTACGGCCATGCTTATGTTCCGCTGGATGAGGCCCTGTCGCGAGTCGTAATGGATATTTCCGGCCGCCCAGGTCTGGTCTTTAATGTGGATTTTGTGCGTGCCAGTATCGGCGAATTTGACGTGGATCTGTTCCATGAGTTTTTCCAGGGTTTTGTAAATCACGCACTGGTTACTTTGCATATTGATTGCCTTGCCGGGAATAATGCGCATCATCAGGCCGAGACCATATTCAAGGCGTTCGGACGTGCCCTGCGCATGGCGGTGGAACTCGACCCGCGCATGTCCGGCATGATGCCATCCACCAAAGGTAGTCTCTGACTTTATCATGGTTGATATCGCGGTAATAGATTACGGCATGGGAAACTTGCGTTCGGTGCACCATGCGCTGGGCACGGTAGCGCCAAACGCGTCCATCCTGGTGACCAGCGATCCGGAAGTGGTCGCTAGTGCCGGTCGTGTTGTGTTTCCGGGGCAGGGAGCAATGCCGGACTGCATGCGCGAACTGGATGCGCGCAATTTACGCAATGCGGTTGTTGATGCGGCGAAAAACAAGCCCTTTCTGGGAATATGCATCGGCCTGCAAATGCTGTTTGAGCAAAGTACGGAAGGTGATGTGCCTTGTCTGGGAGTTTTGCCGGGGCGTGTGGTGCGCTTTGCGCATGACTTGCATGACAAGCTGGGTAATAGACTAAAAGTGCCGCATATGGGCTGGAACCAGGTTCATCATGGCAAGGATCATGCAATGTGGCAGGACATCGCCCAGGATGAGCGTTTTTACTTTGTGCATAGCTACTATGTGCAGACGGACGATGCTACGCTGGTGCAGGCCGAGAGTAATTACCCTGAACCCTTTGTGTGTGCCGTGGCGCGTGCCAATTTGTTTGCAGTACAGTTTCACCCGGAAAAAAGCCACACCGCTGGATTACAGCTGCTTAAAAACTTTGTAAGCTGGAATCCAGTTTGAAATAAGCTCAACCTCTCGATTATATAATTCTGAATATTTTATTATCATGCTAATTATTCCCGCGATTGATTTGAAAGATGGAAATTGTGTACGCCTGCGCCAGGGCTTGATGGAAGACGCAACCGTGTTTTCAGAAGACCCGACTGCCATGGCGAAACACTGGCTGGCACAGGGTGCGCGCCGTTTGCACCTGGTAGACTTGAATGGTGCTTTTGCCGGCAAGCCCAAAAATGAGGCGGCGGTACGCAGCATTATTGAAGCGGTGGGGCTGGATGTGCCGGTGCAACTGGGTGGCGGCATACGTGATCTGGAAACCATAGAACGCTATCTTGATCTTGGCGTGACCTACATCATCATCGGCACTGCAGCGGTTAAAGTGCCGGGTTTTCTGCATGAAGCCTGCGACGCTTTCCCCGGCCATATCATGGTCGGACTGGATGCGAAGGGTGGCAAAGTTGCTGTTGATGGCTGGTCCAAATTAACCGGCCATGACGTATGCGATCTGGCCAAGCGCTTTGAAGGCTATGGCGTTGAAGCCATAATTTACACCGACATTGGCCGCGATGGCATGCTGTCGGGTGTGAACATACCCGCCACAGTGGAATTGGCCAAGCCGCTTATCGTGCCGGTAATCGCCAGCGGCGGTATTACCAACCTTGATGACGTGCATGCATTATGTGCGGTGCAACAGGAGGGTATTACCGGCGCCATTACAGGGCGGGCAATATATGAGGGTACTTTGAATTTTGCCGAAGCCCAGGTGCTCGCTGACAAACTGACGGCTGATAAAATAATCAAAATCTGAAACGATGCTTATTCCTTTTGTCACCCCGGACCTTACAAGGTACGCGATATGTTAGCCAAACGCATAATTCCCTGTCTCGATGTGACTGCCGGCCGGGTGGTTAAAGGGGTCAGTTTCGTTGAATTGCGCGATGCGGGCGATCCGATTGAAATTGCGCGCCGTTACGATGAACAGGGCGCGGATGAGCTCACTTTTCTCGACATAACCGCGACCTCGGACGACAGGGGAATATTGTTTCGCATTATTGAGCAGGTGGCAGAGCAGGTATTTATACCATTGACCGTCGGGGGTGGCGTACGTCAGGTTGAAGACGTGCGTAACCTGCTGAATGCCGGAGCCGACAAGGTCAGTATCAACACTTCGGCGGTGGTAAATCCGCAACTGATAGCCGATGCTGCTTCGCGTTATGGTTCACAGTGCATCGTGGTTGCGATAGATGCAAAACAGGTTGCGCCGGGTCGTTGGGAAGTATTTACCCATGGTGGTCGCAAAGCTACCGGTCTGGATGTGGTGGAGTGGGCAACAAAGATGCAAACACTGGGTGCCGGAGAGATTCTGCTGACCAGCATGGACAGGGATGGCAGCAAAATCGGCTTTGATTTGGCCCTGACCCGTGCCGTGAGTGATGCGTTGGAAATTCCGGTAATTGCCAGCGGTGGTGTGGGCAATTTGCAACACCTGGTGGACGGAGTCAAGCAGGGCGGGGCGGACGCGGTGCTGGCGGCCAGTATTTTTCACTACGGTGAATACACGGTGCAGCAGGCCAAGCAGTTTATGGCGCAACAGGGCATAGAGGTGAGGCTTTGAGCGAGAATTGGCTGAACAAGATCAATTGGTCTGCGGATGGGCTGGTTCCCGCCATCGCACAGGACGCCGAAAGCGGACGGGTGCTGATGGTGGCGTGGATGGACAGGGACGCATTGCAGCGCACCGTAGCCCTGGGGGAGGCTGTGTATTGGTCGCGTTCACGCAAAAAACTGTGGCACAAGGGTGAAGAATCCGGCCATGTGCAGCGCGTAAAAGAGATACGCCTGGACTGCGACCAGGACGTGATCCTGCTGCAAATTGAACAACAGGGCGGCATTGCGTGTCACACCGGACGTGAAAGTTGTTTTTTCAGCCGCCTGGAACATGGACAGTGGATTGAAACGGATGCTGTGCTGAAAAATCCAGAAGAAATATACCAGAAGAAAATATAAACAATGACTGAAGATATTCTGCATCGCTTGACAGCAACAATAGCAGCGCGCAAGGGCGCGGCTGCAGAAAGTTCCTATGTTGCCAAATTATTCAGCAAAGGCGAGGACGCTATCCTGAAGAAAGTGGGCGAGGAAGCTACCGAGGTGCTACTGGCAGCCAAGAGCGGAGATAATGCAAGTCTGGTGTATGAAACTGCCGATCTGTGGTTTCATTGTATGGTGCTGCTGGAGCAGCATGGGCTGAGCACGAATGATGTGTTGAACGAGCTGGCGCGGCGCGAGGGAGTCTCCGGTATTGCTGAAAAACAAAGCCGGAAGAAAGAATAAACATGAATGACTGCATCTTCTGTAAAATAATACACGGTGAAATCCCCAGTAAAAAAGTGTACGAGGATGATGATGCGTACGCATTTCACGACATACACCCGGCTGCTCCCGTCCACCTGCTGCTGATCCCCAAGTTACATATCGATTCGCTGGCTGCAACTGATGAGAGTCACACAGCTTTATTGGGCAAACTGTTGTTGCTGGTACCCATGTTGGCAAAGCGGCATGGATTGGACAGCGGTTTTAAAACGACCATCCATACCGGACGTGATGGCGGGCAAGTGGTGTTTCATTTGCATCTGCACATTATGGGTGGCGGGAAAATATCCCCACTGTAGGATGAAATTGAGTAATTATTATTTAAGGAGAATAAAATGGGTTCATTAAGCATTTGGCACTGGTTGATCGTATTGGTGGTGGTTGTACTGATATTTGGCACTAAAAAACTGGGCAACATCGGCAAGGATGTGGGTAGCGCAGTCAAAGGTTTCAAGGAAGGCATGAAGAGCGACGACGATACGACCAAGCAAGTTAAAGACGATGGCAAGACTATCGAAGGCGAAGCTAAAGAAAAATCCCACACCAAAACTTAAAGGTTTCCATTATTTATGTTTGGAATTGATTTCCCTGAGTTGGTGGTGATTGCGGTCGTTGCGCTCATTGTCATCGGCCCTGAACATTTGCCCAAGGTCGCCAGAACAGTAGGTCATCTGTGGGGGCGTGCACAGCGTTATATTAACGGTGTGAAGGCCGATATTTCGCGCGATATGGCACTGGATGAGTTACGAAAAATACAACAGACTGCCCAGCAGGAAGCTGGGAATATCGAACAAACGATAAGTCAGGCTTCCCAGGAATTGGGTAAGCAGGTGAGCGAGGTCGAGAGTGATGTAACTGCGTCAAAGTACGAGTTGGGGCGTTCCATACCCGCAAATGAAATAGCAAATAGCAACTTGCCCAAGAACGAATTGCTGAAGAGCGAGATGCCAAAAAATGATATACCCAAAAGTGATATGGCCAGGCACGAAATAATTGAAGAGCACCATGCCGTGCTTCCAGCCTCCTCCGAGCAGAAACATCCAAGCAATACCTGATGAGCGCAACCCAAAACATTATTGCCCACCTGATAGAGTTGCGAAAACGACTGCTGTATTCGGTCGTATCGCTGTTACTGGTGTTTTTGTGTCTGTTCCCGTGGGCGGCTGATTTGTATGCGTTGCTCGCGCAACCGCTGCTGGCCAAACTCCCGCAAGGAGGTCAAATGATCGCGACCGATGTGACGACGCCATTTTTTGTGCCCGTCAAGGTGGCATTGATGACCGCTTTTCTGATCACGCTGCCATACATTCTTTTTCAGATCTGGAGCTTTGTTGCCCCGGGTTTATATGCGCATGAAAAACGCTGGGTTGTTCCCCTGGTGATAGCCAGTTTGTTGCTGTTTTTGAGCGGCATGGCATTCGCCTATATCGCCGTGTTTCCTATGGTATTCGGCTTCATCACCGCATCAGCTCCGCAAGGCGTTGCAGTGATGACCGACATCGACAAATATTTGAGTTTTGTTATGTCCATGTTTCTTGCTTTTGGCGTGACCTTTCAGGTGCCTGTTGCCGTGGTGGCGATGGTGAAAATGGGCTTTGTATCTGTTGCCAAGCTCAGAGAAATTCGTCGTTATGTGATTGTTGGCGCATTCATCGTCGGTGCGATCCTGACTCCGCCTGATGTCGTGTCGCAGTTTATGCTCGCTATTCCGCTATGGTTGTTGTACGAATCGGGTATCTGGGTTGCGGTCTGGATGACAAACGCGCCGAAGGAGAGTGATACAAAGGTTGAAAAGATTTGACCTAATGAATCTCACTCTGTTTGCACATAATTCAGTGTAAATAATTTTACGGGTAAATAAAAAAAGGCCTTCACGCAAAGCGTTAAGGTCTTTTTTTATTGTCTGTTACTCTTGTGGCTTCGGTTTTGGGCGTCTGCCTATCTTGACCTGAACCATTACTTCCTTTTGGTTGCGCAGCAACTTGAGTGCAACAGCTTTTCCCGGTTGCAATGCTGCGATTGTTTCCAGCATGGAACTAGAGTCGATTAATAGCTTATTATCGACTGAGGTAAGAATATCGCCTGCTTTCACTTTTGCCTGATCAGCCGGCCCGCCACGCACGACTTCAGAAATGAGTACACCCTGAATTTTCCCCAGCTTGAATGATTCAGCCAGTTCCGGGGTGATCTCCTGCACTGCTACGCCTATCCAGCCACGGGTGACAGAGCCGCTGAGGATAATCTGCTCCATTATTTTTTTCGCAGTACTGACTGGAATGGCGAAACCGATGCCAAGCGAACCGCCATTGGGTGAGTAGATGGCGCTATTGATACCGATCAGATTTCCGTTTACATCCACCAGTGCGCCGCCGGAGTTGCCTGGGTTGATGGCTGCATCGGTCTGAATAAAATTTTCAAAAGCATTGAGACCCAGGTGGTTACGCTTCACCGCACTGACGATACCCATCGTCACTGTCTGGCCCACGGCAAAAGGATTTCCAACTGCGAGCACGATGTCGCCAACTTGCGCCTGGTCAGACTGGCCAAAGGTAATGGCGGGGAGGTTGTTGCCCAACTCAATTTTTATAACAGCAAGATCGGTTTCCGGATCTGAGCCGATAATATGTCCTTTTGCTTTACGTCCATCGGCCAGCGCAACTTCAATCTGGTCTGCCGCTTCAACCACGTGGTGATTGGTCAGGATGTAGCCATCATGACTGACGAGTACGCCTGAACCCAGACTCGATGTCTGTTGCGGTGCATTATCCTCAAACTGATCGCCAAAGAAAAAGCGAAAACGCGGATCATCCATGAACGCATTGTTTTGATTTTTAATTTCACTGGTGGTGAAAATGTTTACTACGGCGGGCATGACTTTTTGCGCAGCCGCACTGAAGCTGGCAGTGGGTATGGTATTGCTGTTGCCCGGCATGTTTTCATACAGCGTAACCACGCCATTGCGCGCAGCATTGGGCAGCAGGCCGGGTTTAAGCGTGTTGATGATAAACAGCACGGCGAGGCCGATAGTCGTTGCTTGCGCGAACAAGAGCCAGAATTTACGCATGGTATGATTCAATCACTAAATGTTGAGACAGGGTTAGGCGATGCAATTAAGAGAATTAGGTGATTATATCGGAAGCTTGCTGGAAAATAGCCGCTTTCGTGATTACAGCCCGAACGGGGTGCAAGTAGAGGGCCGAGCTGAAGTCCGCCGGATTGCAACTGGGGTGACAGCTTCACAACGCCTGCTGGAAGCAGCGACAGCATGGGGTGCTGACGCGATATTAGTGCACCACGGTTACTTCTGGCGCAACGAGGATGCAACAGTAACGGGCATCAAGAAGCGCCGTATCGCCCATTTGTTGCAGCATAACGTAAGTTTGCTTGCATATCACTTGCCACTGGATGCGCACCCCGAGTTGGGAAATAACGCGCAACTGGCACATCGCCTGGGGTTGATGGTACAGGGACATTTTGGCGAACAGGATATCGCATGGCATGGTGTGCTGCAGCGACCGCAAACCTTGGGTCAATTTGCAGAACAGATTTCTCATACTTTGCAGCGAACCCCGTTGATTATCGGCGATAGCAAGCGCACGTTGCGACGAATTGGCTGGTGTACCGGTGCAGCGCAAAGCTATTTTGAACAGGCCGTTTCACTCGGTGTAGATGCCTTCCTGACCGGTGAAATTTCCGAGCAAAACGTGCATATTGCCGAAGAAACAGGCGTAGCTTTCATCGCCGCTGGCCACCATGCTACGGAAAGATATGGGGTGCAGGCGCTGGGCGAGCACCTTGCGCAGCAGTTTAAAATTGAACACCGTTTTTTTGATATGGATAATCCGGTCTAGCTCATTCCGTCAATTTTATTCAAGATTATCTATTTGATATGCATGGATAATATTTTATCTGTAAATGCCATTTTGGAGATGAGACTGGATTTTTAGGGGGACTAACAGGTCGGTACGTGGTATGATTCGGCGCGATTAATATACCAAGGGATGAGCCGCGTAATGATGACATTGTATTCAGGGACGACAGATCCTTTCAGTCAACGCTGTCGATTTGTATTGTATGAAAAGGGCATGGATTTTCAGGTTATTGATGTGGATGTATTCAATAAACCCGAAGACCTCGCTGTAATGAATCCCTACAACAGGGTGCCAGTTCTGGTAGAGCGGGATTTGATCCTGCACGAGGCAAATATCATTAATGAATATATTGATGAACGTTTTCCCCATCCACAGCTAATGCCGGCGGATCCGGTGATGCGTGCGCGTGCTCGGCTGTTTTTGTACCGCTTTGAGCAGGAGTTGTTTTGCCATATTCCCGCACTGGAAAGCGGCGTTGCCAAAACGGTTGAGAAGGCAAGATTGGCTGTGCGTGCGAATTTGACCCAAATTGCACCGATATTTTTGAAACAGAAGTTCATGCTGGGCGATGAGTTCTCCATGCTCGATGTGGCGATAGCTCCGCTATTATGGAGGCTTGATCACTACGGTATTCAGCTGGATAAAGACGCAGCGCCTCTGATGAAATATGCGGAGCGTCTGTTTTCTCGCCCCGCTTACATCGAAGCGATGACACCGTCCGAAAAAGCGATGCGTAAGTGAGTGAAACTTCCACCAAGCCCTATTTAATCCGTGCGATTTATGACTGGTGCACTGACAACGGCTACACGCCTTATTTGTCGGTGCGGGTGGATGCGAGCACTAGGGTGCCTATGTCTTACGTCAAGGACGGTGAGATTGTCCTTAACATCAGCATGGATGCGGTACAAAACTTGCAGTTGGGGAATGAGGAGCTTAGCTGCGGTGGCCGTTTCGGTGGCGTAGCGCACAAAATCATCGTGCCTGTTGCTGCGGTGATTGGGATTTTTGCCAAGGAAACCGGGCAGGGATTGGCCTTTCAGGGGCAGGAGTCATCTCCTACCGAGTCCGTAGTGTCTGCTGAAGACCCGCCCGAGGAGCCGCCACCGCATAACAAACCCCGCCTGAGGGTAGTGAAGTAAAAAAGCCGCAGAATAATTCTGCGGCTTTTTTATTTGTTGCTACGGCTTGTTGTTCAGCAAACAAAAGTCAAGCGCGGGCCACCATGCTAGCTTGCATTTTGCTCAACGCTTTCTTTTCAATTTGACGGATACGTTCAGCTGAAACGCCGAGTTCTGCAGCCAAATCATGCAATGTGGCAACATTTTCATTCTCCGGAAGCCAGCGTGCTTCAATGATGCGGCGACTGCGCTCATCAAGACTGGAAAGAGCTCGACTCAGTCCGACTGTTTTCATGTTTTCAAGCTCAGCCCTCTCCAGCGTATTGGATGGCTCATTTTCAGAATCGGCAGCCAGATAAGCAATGGGTGAGAACTTGTCATCCTCGTCATCGACATCAGCTTCAAGGGCCATTTCGCGGCCATTGAAGCGTGCTTCCATCTCCACTACATCGCTCTCGCTTACATTCAGTTCAAGCGCAATTTTTTTCACTTCCTGCGGTTTCAGGGAACCCAGACCCTGCTTTAAACTGCGCAGATTAAAAAACAACTTGCGTTGCGCTTTGGTCGTGGCAATCTTCACAAGGCGCCAATTACGTAACACATACTCATGCATCTCGGCGCGTATCCAGTGCAGGGCGAAAGACACCAGCCGCACGCCGCGATCCGGATCATAGCGTTTGACCGCTTTCATCAAACCGATGTTGCCCTCCTGGATTAAATCAGCCTGGGGCAAGCCATAGCCCGCATAGCCACGGGCAACACTCACCACAACACGCAAGTGAGACAGCACGAGATCGCGCGCAGCATCAAGGTCATTGTTGCGTTGAAAGCGGGTGGCAAGCTCCAGTTCTTCTTCATGTGTCAGCATGGGATAGCTCTTCACCGAGGTGATATAGTTTTCCAGGCTGCCAACGGCCAGAGAAGGTATAGCTAAAGGCAAGTTGTAAGTCATATATATTCCCTCCAATGTCTAAATATTAGCACTCTATTGTTAAGAGTGCCAGATGTTATGGAAGTTCATTTTTGCGGGATAATGTTCTGTGACATTAATGTCTGAGACACTACAATAAAGTCAGCGACAGTACAATAAAGTCGGCAACAAAAGCATATGTGAAATGATTTTTGTGGGTAATTAATTTTTTTGTTAAAAAACAATCGCTAACTATTGAGACCCGTATAAATAACTGTCAACCCTATGATACATAAAACCGTTAATTCGCTCGTGTATATTCTGAGGAGCAATGATGAAGCACAAGCGAGATTTCAAGGCATTGGAAAAACGCCGGCTCAAGGGAGCGAAACTCTTGACACGTGGCTTGACGAAGTCGGAGGTTGCGCGACAACTAGGCGTATCTCGACAAACGGTAGCGACGTGGGAGCAGCGTCTATTGGAAGGAGGCAAGGAATCGCTGAAGCGTGGCGACTTGGGCAGGCCACGGCAACTCGACGCCGAGCAGGAAAGAGAGATGGGCAAGGTGCTGATGGCTGGCGCGTTGGCGGCGGGGTTCCCGAACGAGCTCTGGACGCTACCGCGTATCGGCAAAATCATTGCGTTGCGGTATGGCGTGGAATACAGCACAGGCCATTTATGGCACCTGCTACGCCGGATGGGTTTCTCGTGCCAGAAGCCGGAAAAGCGTGCCATCCAACGCAACGAGCCGGAGATCGTCCGGTGGAAGCGGCACGTTTGGCCGGCGCTAAAAAAAAGGCCCAGCGAGAGGGCCGCACCATCGTATTTATCGACGAATCCGGATTGAGCGAGCGCCCCAGCGTCGCCCGCACCTGGAGCTTGCGCGGCAGCACCCCGGTTCTTCAGCACAGCTTTACCTGGAAGCAACTCTCGGCTATCGCCGGCCTGACCTTCCAACAGTTCTACTTCCGTTTCTTTTCCGGTGCTATTCGCTCCGAACAGATCAAACAGCCGTTGTTGATCATCTGGGATGGTGCTGCCATCCATCGTAGCCGCAAGGTCAATACCTGGCTGGAAAAGTTGGACGGACATATAGCGGTTGCGCGGTTGCCAGCTTATGCCCCGGAACTGAACCCGGTTGAGGCAATCTGGGCGTATCTCAAAAAACATGAGATCGCCAATCTGTGCCTCAACACGATTGGCGAAGTCGGCGAGTTCGCCCGAAATCGGCTCAAGTCCATGCAGCAGCGACCAACATTGATTACTGCTTTTTGGAAACAGGCTGAATTGTCGTTTTGATGTCATCTACTTTTACGGGACTCAATAATGTAAATATTGATGCTATCCTGCATTTTTGAGGTAATTGGTACTAAAACTAAAGGCGTGCCGCAAACCAAAATGAAAGAAATACTGGAAGTGGTTATGCAATCTTTCCCACCAGCAAAATAACTTGAGCCAGGCTCAAATTTACTCTAGAGCGCGCGCTGGGCAGTCACCGAGAAATGGTACCAGCAGCAAAAGGGTAATTTTGACCAAGACGGCAGCTATATCCTTGAAATACTGTTCTGTATCGACAGATATTGAAAAGCACACTATAGTGGACACCTAACCTTGTTTGCCCTGTTGCCACCTAGACGGACAAATACATATCCTCCATACTTGATAAAATTACATTACTTTTATTCAGCCTCCATTTCCAGATACACGTTACTGGCATTCCCACCTTTTATTAACTCGTAATTTGCAAGTTGACTGT
>Ga0315272_10000027_pt1 | contig 57020 bp, 79 predicted proteins | sample C3_middle_MG_FD_203918 | JGI IMG/M metagenome (GOLD analysis project Ga0315272, IMG submission 203918) | Sediment microbial communities from Yellowstone Lake, YNP, Wyoming, USA - C3_middle | ecosystem: Environmental > Aquatic > Freshwater > Lake > Sediment | place: USA: Wyoming | collected...
AGCCCGACAACCGCGACCAGAACACGTCAGTAACCGTGTCGTTTTTGGCGGCTATCAATCCTTTTTTACCATCAGAGGCCGGATCGATCCAGAAAATTATTCCGCCCTGGTATTCTTCGCCAATTTGATGCACGGTTGACGTTTCGGTAACGTCAATTGAAATATCAATGTGTTTTGTTCCTGAATAAGGATCAACAGTCGATTCGATATCGATAGTAGTATTTCCGGCATCAACTGAAGCGGTTGGAGTCCATTCGTCGCCTGTTTTCTCATCATACACCTTAACTACGGTTATGCCTTTCGGAACAAGCGCTCCGGCCTCGATATAAGCCGATGAAACAAACAGCTCCAATTCAGTTAAAGTTGGCTGTGCCGGTACAGCTCCGGGAGCTCCTGTTTTTATCTTCAGGTTTCCGTTTGAGTCCAGATAAAAAACGTCGATCCGGTCATACACCGGGTCCGAATCTTCAAGTGTTAATGTCGTTGGGTCAGCCGTGTAAGAAATACCCAGTATTTTGTATTTCATTTCGGTTGACTCGTAAGTCAAGCCCGATTTCCAGACGATAGTTCCAGAAATAAGCTTTGAATTGCTGTCCGTCACCGATCCGCCTAAAACGATCTTCAGGTAATTCAATAAATCGTTGTACGACATGTAATACATATTCGCCAAATACTTATCGATATCTGTAACGTCAATGCCCATGGCAATGAGTTGGTTTCTCAATTCTGTGAGCTGTTGCACCGTTAGTGAGGCTGTGTAGGAATTCAGCTTGGCCAGCGTGGTAGAAAAGCTTGCTTTTACCAGGGCATTGCTCAAATCGAGCGTAATGTCATACCGATTGTTCACCATATCCTTAATGCTCCGGATGCGGATCAGCACCCCACCCAGTTCAGGATCGGTCAACGAACAATAACCACCAAGTTTGATTTTTCCTGAAACAGTAGCCCAGTTGTCTTTTAACCAGATAGCCGATAGCGGACCGGCATAACTGTAATTTTCCTCTTCATGCTCGTACATATATTCAACCGCCTCGCGAAACATGTCCCAGCTTGCTCCTGTTTTCGTTGCATTGTCGCAGATATACGCATCAGGCAATGAACTGCCATACACCACAAAGGTATCTCCTGCCACCGGGAGATAAACACCACCAGGCATATAATAACCATCTATTTCTTTCGGAACAATCTCGAATAACCTTCCTTCGTGGGTGTATTTTACGTCAAACTCTTTCCCTGTAAGCATCCCGGTTTGATAAACAATAGTCATCGATTGCCCGGCAATCAAATTTTCTTCAAAGTTCAGGGCTTCGGGTATCGTGCTATCAGTGACGTTGTATAAGTTCGTTTCTGCATTAATTGGTTCAACTGAAGTAACAATACAAACACGGCTCGGGTAAATAGTCGAAGCATCCAAACTATCCTCCTGCCCGGTTTCAATCGCTTTATCTCCACGCTGGATGTAAAGTCCTCCGGCATCAGTCGTGTAGGTATGACCATTGTAAACAAGCGTTTGAGATTTGGGTAGTAACAGGTACCTGGAGCCATAGCTCGAATAATCAATATTCCGGGTTCCACCCTGAACCATCAACCGTTCAACCGGACGGCTTTTTTCGTCGTTTTTACGCTCAATTCCTGGCTTTAGCCCGTTACCTTGACCGTACGACAATTCAAGCGGAGTTTCTTTGTTGTATTCGGTTTTTCGAACATTGATGACCTTTGCTGAAGTAATCTCGAATTCGGTTTCAGCTTCGCTGCAAATCATGGCCAAAGCTTCCATGCAGTTGTTATGATTGTAATTCAAAACAATCTCGCTTGAATCAATCACATCGCCAACGGTCCAACCTGCATCCTTTGCATTCAGTACATTGACAATCATCTGAACATGTTCAGCCGGTTTTGCTGTCAGGGAGAAGATATACCCACCACCGGCAAAATCGTAAAACTTGAACCGGGTTAATTTCTCACCAACTGCATGAAGGATGAGAATATATTCATAATCTCGGGATCCATTCTTCTTGAAATTTTGTTTTGACATCAACGTAAATCGCTCCCCGTCAAAATCGCAATAAGCCCCGACCGGAATTTCCTCAAACACCGGTTTAGCAAAATAAATAGTCAGCGCATTTTCGCCCATAATCGTCCTGTTCCTGTAGCTGTTGTCTTCAGGAGATATGATATGGTCGGTTCCGTTATAATGAAGTATCATTTTGCTTATTGGTTAAATGAATCGAAGCGTGATGGTAAACTGGCACCACACGTTGTCAGCATAAAATATAGTCACCGCTGAACTTTTATAATAACATTGAGCCGATATCCCCGGAACCTGAAGTGTTCGTTCTCCGGATCGGGTCAAATCGAAAAGAAGTGCATGGTAATTTCTCCAGAAAACAGCCAGCGACGGCGCTCTCATCAGGCAATTGATTGCTACATCTTTGGCCTGGTACTTAACCGGGCTTAAATTGTCGTAAGATGATTGACCGGAATAGTCAAGGAGTCCTTCATTTTTATTGAAATTCCTGAATTGTGCTGTTTTTACCGGAGCTCTTTTTGTGATCTCATCCAGTGATCCCTGTAAAACTGCACAGCCATAATCTGCCAGGCTTTTACCGTCCAGTGAATATCCGGCCTGATTGATAGTTGTTGGTACCGGAGCTAAATATTCATATCCTGATAGCGGGAAATCATCAGAAAATGTCAGGGAAAACAAAAACGGGTTTCCTTCAGCATCAACCTTTAGGTTCGGATGAGAAACAAGTCGTAAGCTAAAAGTCTTTCCTATTTCGTTAAAAACAAACGTGTGGTAGGCATTCGGTGACATTTCAGTAAAGAATCCTGTAAGATCACTATTCCTGTTCGCTGCAAACGAGATGGTAACCTGCTTGGCATCCAGAACAGGGCTATCAAGGTCAACTTCCTCCCCGTCATGCTCTGGCCAGTCAATTGTAGTTAGCTGCTTTGTGCCTGGGAACGAAACGAGCCCGTCATATCCTCCATCGGTGATGTAAATCCCGAAAATCCCGAACAGGTCCTTGCCGTTTATGATAGTTTTTCCGATCATTTGATTTTTATTCCTGAAGTTGTCATTAAGAAGTGCATATCATTCATTCGATCTTTTACAGATGTCATGCTATTTTCGATATTTTCCAGACGTGCTGTATTGGTTTCTATACCTGCCAGATGTTTGAGCGCTCTCTCGCTATTGCTTACTAAAATGCCGACACCCTGGCTCATACTGAAAGTATGGCCTTGAATTGCAGTAAACCGTCCGTTCAGTTCATCAACAGAATCCTGAGAGGCCTGTGCAATTCCTTTGGATGATCCGGTCCGGGTGGAAGTTCCTGAGTTAGGATCAATGCCGGCAACAGAATAAGCAGCATCTGTTTTTGTTTTTCCTAAACTGTAAATGTTTGTGTATTCAGCCTGAAGCGCTGCTCTCTCAGCTTCGGTCAAAATACCATCAGCCATAGCATCTGAGAAGTCCTGATACCACTTTGTCAATGCGGGTAATAAATCATTATTGGAAATCATGTTGACAATAGCCTTTCTCATATAATCCTCGAAATTATCTGCGACATCGCTCATGGTAGTATCAACACTGAGCAATAAGTCCTGAAGTTCGCTTTTTGCCGAATCAAATGAAAGATTGGTCAGCGCTTCATTGAGCGCATCTTTCATTTTTTCAATGTCAGACGTACCGTCAATTATCGTTTGCAGATAACCTTGAGTTTGGTCATCCAGTTGTGCCCAGGCCTCTGGTAGTTTCGTTTTAATTACCTCAAGCTGTTTTGCCGATAAATCCATGAACGATCCCGCTTCACCATCCCATGCTACGCCAAGGGCGTTGATGTCGCCAATATAAGGCTTAAGGTTTTCCCGGAGCTGATACCCGTAGCTGTGATCTCTTGCTTTTCTTGACTCAAGATAGTCATGACCCATACTTCTTGCAGCATCAACAGATTTTTGGATATTATCGAGTATCTCTTTTGACACTTCAACGGCATCAGTTCCGCTTAAGGACGATAACAACTCCATTTGTTTATCGATCACCTGACCAATAACATTAACCAGGCTTTCATACTGCCTAATTTGCTCAGCCGATAATTCGTGATTTTTTGAAAACGCAGTAGTAAGCTCAGCGATTCCTTTGAGGGTATCAGTAACACCACCAATAATATCTCCTGACATTAATTTCGCAACACCTGATCCGAGATCAACAGTTCCCTGAGCAACTTCTGCAACCTTTTTAGCCGCTTTTCCTATCCCTGAATCATCTTCGAATATCGTAGAAATTGAATCGCCCCATTCTTTGACCGTTGCAGCAGCTTCTTTTGCATTGTTTGTGATTGCTTTAACAGAATCGGAAATATCTTTATCATTCCCAGATTTAAAAGCGGCAAACATGGCCTTACCGCTTTTGGCAACTGCTAAAAAAGGATTGTTGGCTTCTACCTTATTGGTAATGTCATTCAGTTTGTTTTTCCACTGAGTAAACTCTTCAATGGACATATTTGTGAAATCGCTGATCTTTTTACCATTGGAATCAAAATTAGGCATACTGACCTGAATCATGGTCTTACCATCAACATCAACCTGTTTGGCCGAATTGAGCAGATCATCCATCTGCTTTTTGAGGTTTTCCAATGTTTTGGTACCATACTTTTCGATGTCACCAAACGCCTTTTGATAAAGTGGTGAAAGTTTCAGGGCAGTCTCCTGATTAATTTTCTGGAGTTCTTTAGCTCGTTGCTTATTAAGTTCATCAATTGCAGTAGTATCCAAAACGGATGTTGACTGTACATTTCCATCAGCATCGGTATAATTAACATTTTTTGTCTTTGCCAATTCCCTTTGCTGCGCAATCAAGTCATCGTACTTTTTATTGACTGCCCGTTTTTCTTTCTCAACATTCGATATAAAAGCTTCAGTAGATGAATCCCAGATCGCATTTTGTTTATTGGCAAGCTCTTCATCAAGCCTAAAAATGGCATTGTTCATTGATTGCCGGGCATTAACTTTCATCTGATCAAATTCATCCTGAACGTTTTCCGGAAGTGTTTTGATGTATTTGGGATTGGTACTTTCGAAACCCTCACTTTTGTTTAGTGTTTCGAGATAGTCTTTCTCTTGTTTTGCGATGGAAATAAGTTGATTCCTGTATGAATCCTCAATGGCCTTCATCTGTTTTCTTGAACCACTCTCAATAGCCGCGGTTTTTGATTCCTCCAGAATCTGCATGATTTCAAGTTCCTTTTGAGCCAGATCTCTGAGAGCATCAAGCTTTTCTTCCTGTGTTTTAAGCTGTTTCTTTGCTTCTTTAGCCTTAACTCCTGTGAGAAATTCTTCTTTTTCCTTTAACGATTTTATAGTTTTTTCCTGTGATTCAATCTCGTCAGGTGTTTTAACCGAATCTGGAGCTCTCATTTTTTTGAGTTCAGCTTCGGCATCCTTAATTGCTTTCTGCGTATCTTCAATTTGCTTTTTAACTGTAGGCAAAATTGGAGCAGTAGGCTCAGCCTGTCCTTTTTTCGAGTCAGAAATGAATTTATTGAATGAAGTATCAATATTTTTCAATTCATCATTCATCTCACCGATCGGAAGCAACGTCTGAGCAAAGTAGTCTTGAATTCGCCTGGCCTTGATACCTGTTACTGCATTTTTATCAATGTCAGCTAACTTTTTATAAAAGGCCAGCCATTCGGATTCAACCTGGCTCGCAGATGTTCCGTCAATCTTAAATTTATTGATCAGATCGCTGATTATGAAGGAAACGTCTGATTTTGCTTGTCCTTCAAATTGATCGATAAGGTTATTTTTTCCTTTTACTGATTTCTTATTATACTCATCGCTGGTGGATGAACGCATCTCATCCCGGGCTTTTAGGGCAATATGTTCGGTTATTGACTTATTAACTTCATCATAAGCCGTTTTTATGTCACCAAGATTTTTCAGTTCCTTGTTTTGTTCCGGGATAAATTGACCGTACTGATCAATGAGCCTTTTCTTTGCCGATTCGTGTTCCTTTGTTCCCTCCGTGGTAAGTTTCAATGCCGAAAAAAGATCATTAACCTTGTCTTTTTCATTTTCTAACTCCACATTCATTTTAGATGTGGCTTTTTCTAGTTCAGTCTGGTAGGTTAAGTATTTGTATGTACCATATGCAATTGCTCCTAGCGCGACAGCGCCTGCAACCCAAGGATTATTCAACATTGTGGCATTGAGAAGTTGCTGCGCTGCTGCAGATAGTTTCTTTGCCTGTGCTGCCCTTATTTCTGCACCGGTGGCCACAGTATTTGCGAGAACTTCTTTTTGTTTTAAAGCTATTCCAGCCTCTTCTGAAATCATTTTTTGAGCATTAGCCTCTGTTACGGCCTGCGCTTCAATTCTTGAATTTACAATAGTTTCAGTTGTAAGTGCTTTTTGTTCGACTACAATGGTCTTTTGATAATTTGCCCGTGCTCGTTCAACTGCGGCAACTTCTGCAGTAACTGATATTCGTTTGCCCTGTACATGTGCCAATCGTTCTTCCGCTGCGGCTAATTCAGCAGCGGCAATTTCTGAAGCTTCCATGGCTGCAACAGTTTTAGCCATAGCAGCTTGTTTCAATTGTTCATTCGTGGCTGATTTAGCGGAAATTGCCGCCTCTTTTTCTGCCCTGGCAGTCATTGTAAGCTGTGTCTCCTTTTCAATAGCCCACTGTTCAGTAAGAGCACCTTTTTTAGCTGCAATTACTGCAAGTTCTGTTTCCTGAGATGCGCTTACAAGCATGACAGCAGCTTTGTATGCTCCATAGGTAATAGCAAGACCAGTCACAGTATCGCCTATTTCTTTATAATTAGCAATTGCGGACGTTGCCAGCGAAATGCCACCATATATCACACCCTCGTTGGCTTGACCTAATTCGTTTGCAGCAATCTGAAGTTTATCCTTTAAATTCGAAATTTGCCCGGTAACCGAAGCGTTTTGTTTCTCCATCATGTTGTAGAACTTACCACCTTCTCCGGCCATAGTCTGGAAAGCCTTAGTAACTTCATCAGCACCAATTTGAGAAGCCGAAATCATCCCCTGAATTTCAGCCTTCGTTTTTCCAAGATTCTTAGCAAGCTGATCAACAAGCGGAACACCGGCCATAGCAAAATCTCTAACTTCTCTCTCCTGAAGCCGGCCAAGTGTCATTACCTGGCCGTAGTTTATTGCCAACCGTGAAATAGGAACCGAGACACCTGAAGCAACATCACCAATGTCTTTAAGGGTTTTTAGCACTGATTCAGCCCCGACACCCATTGCCATGAGCTGTTTAGCATTTCCAGCAACTTCGCTTAATGTGAAAGGAGATCTGGCTGCTAACTGAATTGATTTGCGCATCATTTCATCAGCTTTCTCCTTACTTCCAAGCATGGTCTCAAATGCAATTCCTAACTGCTGGAATTCGCCTCTAACCTGTATTATCTCACCACCAATTTGAGAAGCAAAGCGAAGCGATAAATAAGCACCGGCAGCCGTGGTCATTCTGTTGAATGAATTTTCAATCCTAGCACCTTGGGCAACTCCGGCATCACCAATAGAACTGAATTGCGCTTTGATTCTTGCGGCATCTGCAGCAAGCTGACTGTTATCAAGACTTACCTTAAAACCTAAACCTCCATCATTGCTTTCCATAGTCTATCCGAATAATTCTTTTCTAATCTCATCCCTGTTTGCCGGGTCATCAGCATTGATCAGCTTTTTAGCCGGTTCTTTCACTTCGTCAGAGCTAAGCAGTACTGAACCGTAGAGGATTGTATTGGCATAGCTCATTTTATAAAGCACGTAATCCGGAGTCAGGTTATAACCTTTGGCCACACCTGCAACTATTGCCCAGATGCTGTCGTTTTTACCACCTCCCTGGTCGACCTGATCAGATTTACTTCCATTAGGGAACCAGAAATGCTGAAAAAAAAACTGAATTCCATTCCTGATAAAATCTGACCGATAATATCATTTAGTTGCTTGGGCGATATATTTGTCAGGATATATTCTGCAAGTTCGGCAACAACGTTTTTATATTTTCTGACTGGCCATACCCTGTTCCATCGAGTTTTTTTGGTGGTTGTGTTATTTGCCCCTAATATCAAAACAGCGACAATATCCCCAAAAACCTTGCAGTCTTTTGCAATGACCAAACTTTCTATCAATATGCTTTCTGGGTTCATTTCTACTGATGGCAACTGTGCGATTAATGCCGATACCTCGATAATCGTTGCGATTGTTGGAGGTGCTACCTCATATGTCCTTTCTCCGACCTGAACAGTCTGCTTTCGTTCCAGAATAGTATCTGCAACCTTACTTTCAATTGTTTTTCTCATGACTGATAAAGTTTTGTTTTGAGAGCCTAATAACGGATTCGAACCGCTGACCAACTGAATACAAATCAGCCGCTCTACCAACTGAGCTAATCAGGCAAATTGCCCGGAATAGCTCCGGGCAATTTTTAAAGATTTTTCTGATTACGGAGCCTTGGTGTAAGGCTTCAGGATGTTTCCGGCAGCTGGTTTTACACCGTCGAAAGTGTATTTCCATTTCTTACCGATATCGGAACTCCAAGTTTCCACGATTGAAACGGCAGCGGCTTCCATGATCCACCCTTCGAGCGTATCATCTTCAGGTGTCAGCCTGATGGCATAGTTGGTTGTGATCAAACCATCAGCATCAGCGATAGGTTTTTCATCATCCCTTTTCACGAATACTTCACACTCAAACGAGTATTTATTCTTTTGGTACCTGGTGTCGATAACTTCTCCACCTTCTCCGAGCGCTTCAGATTTGGCTCCTTTTTCCGTGTTCAGTTGAGCAGTTTTCTCAACAATAACAGGAAATGCAACCCATACCGGCACGGCTGGAATAGCTCCATTTACATGAGCTACAACTTCAACTAAGGGTTTTCCCCATGATAAAACTGACATAGCTTATTTTTTAAAAGGTTACTAATTGAAATTTTACTTTACAATTGACAAAATGCTGGTTGAGACCATCAGCCTTGAATGTCTGAACGATTGAAGCCAGCTTAAATCTGTATTCTCCGGCTTTCAGCCCTTGAATTAGTGTGTTTGCGATTATTTCCAGAGCCTTGCACCGGGAGGTGTCCTTTACCAGAACCTTATCTCCATTGTCAATATCTGGAACATAGATATTCACGTTTAAAACACCTGTTTGGATTTGGTCATCAAGACCGGTCAGAAACGAAACAACAACATCTTCTGTTTTAGCTCCCAGAGGTCTGGTTCCTTCCTTGTAAACAGTTCCGGCGATAGCTGTCTTTAGTGCACTTGCTTTCACAATGGCATAAACGTCAGCTTCTATTTCTCCTCCTGTCTTTCTCATGCTGCAAACCCTAACTTTTTCATTAATCGTGGAACTTCCTTTTCGGCCAGTAATTCGGCACTGCTCAAAACATTCAGGTTCATTGCTTCAACCTTGGCAGCATAATCCATCCCGGCAACAACAATAAGGACCAATCCGGATGTATTTTGTATTATCAGATTTCGCAATTGCTCTTCAGCCGCTGCTCTACCTTCTGCCGTTGATCCTTGAGTAGATTCCAGTACAATTATGCCATCATCGACAATCATATAGCCCAAAGATGCCCGTAGGTTTCCGCTTCGGTCCTGGTAGCCTTTATTTTTGTCTGCCTCAATCACGCACATTTCTCCGATGTAAGCGAGCATTTTAATGACTTTTGCCTTTTGCTGCTCAATGAACCTTCGGATTTGATCATCCATTTCTCCGGATGTAGTTGTCAACGTGATTGGCATCACACGGTAATTTTAATGCGGCTTGTCATCGAATAGCGGTAAATGTTTTGAGGCACTACCTGGTACTCTCCTTGCAAATAACCACCATTGTCAAAAATCCGGATAGTCGTATGATTGAAATCGTCAAGTTCAAGGTTGATTTCGTAGGATGCCAAAACAAACTCACCGTCCTGGTACTTCATTAGCCGACCACTACTATTTGGGAATAAAAGACAATCAATTGGATCACTCCATGCTTCAATAACTGGAATCGGATCACCTCCATCGGTTATTCCTCCGCCAGCTGTCGTTTTGTATTTAAGTGTTCCGTTAGCTCTCATCTTTTAATCCTTTGTAGTTTTGATTACCACCTGCCACCAGATTTTCCTCTCGGAACTTGAATACCAAGCAAATTTGCTTTTTCCGGTTCCCCATTGGCATTGTAAAGCTCTTTAGCTTTATTGTTATACCAGGAACGAGGATAGGTAATTGACAACTTGTTTTCCGTGAAATCAGGAAGCCCTCCGACCACCGAATACAGATCAGCAGCAGCCAAATTGGTTACAGTCATTACATCAATAGAATAATTGGCCGCCCCATTTAAGGAGCGGTCAATTAATACCTTATCGATATAGCTTTTGCAATCAGCTAAGCCAGGGAATGTTAATATGGTTTCACGAATGGTCATCCGTTACTCTGTTTGCTCTTCACCAAGGAATAAAGCAGGAACCTTATCGGTACCTTCAGTATCTTCAGCTCCACTCCATGCGGCACCGTCAGCTTTAATGATGTACATGACATCAGGATCGTTGATAACCGGTATTGCATTGGCTTCAGCCATTGTCCATTCTTTGAACGGATCTAGGGTAGACCATTTGGAAGTGAGGACGAAGTCCTGTTTTACCATGATAGCCACTTTTGCAAGGGCTTCAGAGCTTTCAGAGGCGATAGGACCATGCTGGATGTCACCAACGTTCAAATCAGGGATCAAACAAACACGTTTAGATTCCCATGGATTAACAGTGACTTTCTTATGAGCCTTATTCTCAATCTTAACAGCCGGGTTGATGACAACGATCTGAGGAAGCATGTTTGCTGCCATATACTCATTGATCTTATCAAGAGTGGCAACAACCTTTCCTGAAGTGTTGATCCAGGCTTTCATGCGCTCAGTAGTCTTGGTCTGATTTCTCAGCATGATGAAATCATCATGTCTCATGATGGCATATTTCAAAGTCACACCGTCAGCCGAAGCAGCCAGTACTGCGGCTTCAATATCGCCAAGTCCATCAGCAGTTGCAGCAGTAGCCCAATCCACGGTCGAAATCCTTTTATTGGCAGCAGGCATACCACAGCCAACAAATTCAGCAGTTACTATGCCTGCATTATTGGTAGCGCTCAGCGTAAAGCCGGCTTTACTCATCAACTGCATACACCACCACTCGAAACGACCACGAACGGCATTGACTACGAAGTCCTGATCTTTGAAAGCCAGGTTAAGAAGTTCCAACTGAGCAGCATCGCCCTGAGCATCGCGCTGAAGCTGTCTGTATTCGTTGTATTCGCTTTCGTTCATACCACGTTTTACAGCAGTCTTTGGGATATCCCCGGACATTTTGGCAATTACCTCGCGGGTTTTCTGAGGAGCGGAAGAATCAAAGCTGATAACGTCAGCAATTACAGGAGCGCCTTTCTCCCCGGTAAGAGTCTCCCATTTCAGAGAGGTCTTTGGTTTAACACCGAAGAAATTAGGAAAGTACACAGGTTTAACCTTGTTGGTTTTTAACCGTGCAGCCATATTCTTGCGGTTTACTTGTTTAATTAACGATCTTTCCATGTATCTATAATTTTAATGGATTTCAGATTATACAAAACGGATGTCTTTCAACAGGGCTTTCAGGGCTGCATCCAGAGGGAAGGGCAATACTGCGGCATTAACAGTACCACGAACCAAAAGTCCAGAAGACTGATTTGCTACATCAAGAGCAACAGGGTTCATTGTGATAGCTTCAGGAGTGTACTTGAATGCAGCAGCGGCAGCAGCAGCGGCAGCGTTAGCAAGTACGAGCACATCACCAACAGCAGCAGCACCAATGGTTCCGGCCAGGGTAATTTCATCGTAATCAGCATTTGATTTATCGATGGCTGTGATTGCATCAGCAGCTTTTGCCAAATCGCCACCTAAAGTGACCACGTTGCCAACAATAAATACATGATTCTTTTTCACGCGATAAGCTGTTGCATCGGCAGCAGCAATGGCCTGAATAGAGGCAGTCTTAACAGCGTGCCAAACGCCATTAGCATCTTTACCAACAACTACAAGCGGAGGAAGCTCATCAAGCTGGATGCCACCAAAAGCAGCTCCAACGAAATCGGCACGAGCAATCGTACCTCCACCAATCACATCCTCGATGATCTTCTCAATCCCGGGATGATACTGGAATTCCTTTTCTTTCTTTAAATACATAACTTTAAACTATTAAGGTTTATTTAATCCCCAGATCAACCACACCCGGGTTGCCTGTTTTTGAATCTTCATTCATGAGTTTGGTCCACTCTTCTTCCGAACGTTCTTTCAGTTGAACAGAACCAGGAGCGTACTGGCCACTGGCCACAGCTTCATTGATTACACCCTGTTGGATGGAAGTGTATTCCTCTTTCAGTGCGTTTACCTGATCTTCAATTGAGGTTTCAGACTCAACATTTACACGACCAGCCCAGGTTTCAGGTAGTTTTGCATCAGTAATCAGCCTCTTTGCAGTTGCTATTTTTTCAGCGCTGGCCACTGTTTTTACTGAACCTGCAACCAACCCAGCCAAATCCGCTATTTGTTTTGCCTGAGCATCAAGCAATGCTTTTATTCCGGCTGGAACATCATCTGTTTTTTCAGGTTCTTTTTTCGGATCAACGATTGGTTTACCGTCTTTCAATCCGTGTTTCTTTTCGTACTCAGCAATAGAAGCAGTTTCAGCTTCAGTTTTGCCAGCAGTTTTACCAAGCGTTTCAGCTTCGGTGATGGCAGGAAGGATAGTATCCTTGAAAATGATAACAGAGGCCTCAATGTCCTCTTCCTTTTCAATTTTGAAGGCTTTCTGGACACGTTCTGCGTGCTTCTCAGAAATACCCTTGTCTTTAAGTGCCTTTTTGATTAAATCAATTAGTTTCATGTTGAATTATTTCGTTAATGAATCTTTGGCTTAAAATATAAGACCGGGAAAGTTTTTCTAACGAAAGGAACATTCTATCAAAAAACACGTATATTTGCCATGTGTGATGTAAAAGGAGAAAAACCTTTCTGAACGCAGCGATCCTGGAGGAAACTCCTTGGGCTTTACATGAGGAGTGTAAAGCGAAAAGGGCGAAAGCCCTTTTTTTTATTCAAGTAGTCTGTAAATTGATTTTGAAAAAATAGTTCTTCTGTCAAGTTCGTGATACTTTTTTCTGTAAAACAAAAGTACTTTCTTGATTTTAGGAAAATCTTTTACGCCGTTTCTCAATCCATCAATTAACTCATCCTTTCCTATTTTCGAGTTAATATCAATCACAATGTTTTTTGCTTGGCCAGCACCTGATTCCAATGATTTGTAAATAGCATTTGATTTGGGTGTAAAATTGGCCTTCAAGTCTGCTTTTGTGATATGAACATCCGATAAAATGAAAACATCAAACTTCTTGTCTTTCTTGCCAAACATCGATTTTGGTGCAAAAATCACATCAAAATCAACATCGGTTAATTTTTTGGCAGTTACAAATTCATGATCCAATGGTTTCGTATATGAATGCTTCAGTATCTGCCTTCCGGTATCCGGATTCGTAAAAGTCACGTCCAGCTCCTTATCAGCCTTCAATTTAATTATTTCGCGCTTGGCAATATTGTTTTGTGTCGAACTGATTATTGAATTTATTGTAGTGACAAATCCGGTAACGTCTGAATGCAATTTCATGGAGGCTGTTGGTTGTGATCCAATTTCTGGTTTCTCAACGAAATGTAAGAAATATTTTTTGTTGTCACTAAATAGGTATGAATTTAAAGAAACCTTTCCGTCCTTCAATTTGCCCTCCATGTAGTCCCTCGCTTCAGATGGAATATCCTGAATAAAATCACCTTTGGGGAGATTTCCGTCATTCAGGTAGTTTATAAAATCATCCTCTTTCATCAAAATGGGTGTAGCAACGCAAATACAAAAGGGGTGCCAGCCCCAATACTTAAAGTCTTTTGGATATTTACCAACTAAAGGGTCACAAATCGGGCACGGTCCTTTGGCCGAATTTGACCGCCTTACTTCTATTCCCAAAACAAAGCCAAGATTCTTCCATCTCTCACAGTCTGCGGCACGATATGCCATATTGGTTTCGGTAGCAGCGAGTCGTTTGGCATTCATATAGCTCGACCTATATTTGCCTGGTCCGGGAGTGTATGCCGCCATTGGAGCCGATGGTATGAGTTTACCTTCATCGTTCCTGATCCGGTGGAACCGTTTATCGGGATTGGCTAACAATTGACGAAGATCCTGGCTGATTAGATTGGCCGATCTTCCGGTAGAAAGCCCTGATTGGAGGTAATGTTCAATGTTCTCTTTTGCTATTCCGGTTGTTTTCCAAATGCGGTCAGAAATAGTAAGATTGTCCATTTTCCGATTCTGAAAGGCCGATAATGCTTCTAAATTACGAGAAGATAATCCATCCCTTACTGTTTTACTTAAAGGCATATCCTTAATGAAAGCACTGATAAGATCATCTGTCTTCAGGTTGCTTCGCTCCCATCCATCGATGGAGAAATCATTAATGTTTCTTGATAGTCGTGAATGTAAATCGGTAAGTTCTTTTTCGATCTCCTTCTCTATTCCTCCATTTCTCACCCATACGCTCGAATTTCCAGAATCAGACCATTTAGTCAGCAGTTGACTGGTCCTGCGGCTAAACACATCAAATATCAGATTAAGGCTTCCCTCCTGCTCTATGAGTCGTTGGATATGCTGACGTTCGTAGAATGATAGATTAGGCATGGATTACCCTCCAAAAGCATTTGCACCGATCGAGCTGGTTAAAGTTGCTTCTGCTTTGGCATCATCGGCCATGCGAGCAATTTCACCTTCAACATCACCTGAAGGTGTAAGAGGCGAATTGGTAACAATCGTTTGTTGAGAGTTGAATGCCTTGCCTCCATTTGCAATTGAAAGAACGTTGGCATCTTCAACAGGATCTTTGGGAAGAATCGAATCAAAATCAACAGTTATCCAATTGTCAATTAGCTGCTGACGGTATTTTATATTGGTAATATTGGCAATTCCGGCAACGATAACCGACACGCAGCGTTGTTTTGCAGGACCGAATATTTCCATATTCTCGCTTGCTTTTATTGTTGCGTCCAGAGTCATGAATTTTCTGGATACTCCCGATAGGTTACCAATGCCCTTCATATTGTTGAACGAGAAGTCCGGGGTGGCCGATCCTCCATCCATTTCATCCTTTGTTTCTTCCAGTTCCTTCTTAACTGAATCAATGGACTGCTGCCATGCGAGAAACTCAGCATCGCCGTGATACTCTTTTTGAGAGTCCGGATCAACCTTAATAGGGAATGATATTTCTTTACCAACAGTATTCTTTGATGGCAGGTCAGTTTCACCAAACGTCTTCATGATTGGCTCGGCAAAATAATCATTGGTGTCTGCCATCCGGGAAAGTCTCATTTCCCTGGCATCCATTACCGGAGCTATCTCATCCCACTCCGGTTTCTGAGTTTCGGCATACACGACTGGAATAAGCCCAAATAAGTTTGCTGCTTCAACAACCTCCCATCCACCGTATGACTGAGTGCCGGTTACAATCTTTTCGCTGGTCCAGATGATCGCACGATCGCGGGTAACACCATCAACCCTGATTTGAAATTTATGAATGAATCCATCCATATCATCGTTGTCATCGAAGTGCGGGTAAAATTCGGACGTTACTGTATCCTGGATCGGCTGGCTTAATATTTTGGCTTTTAATTCAGCGCTTTTTGAGCCATCAAACCTTTTCGATATTGAAGGATAGAAAACAATTGCTGCCTTGGTTTCTGACAGCACCTTTCGGGAAAACTCCTTGAGTATGGCTTGCATCTTGAGCTTGCGTTCCCAAACCCGCTTAAACTCCTTAAAACCGTCGTTTTGATCTTCGGCTGAAATTGTCATCCGTCCGCCAAACATGAATGCAACTGAAGTGCGTACTACTTTTTTGGGAAAGTTGGTAACAATCCGGGCAACGTCAACAGTCTTGTCTTCGATCTTCAACGGATTTCCAAGCGCATCCTTGAGTGTTTCAGAATAAACCGCGAGTTTTTTAGGTTCACGCCATCCCACTGATGTCTTCCTGCGTTTGCGTTCCCCGTTGTATTCTTCGAGATATTCACGTGGAGTTCTATACTCCATGGTATCAACGCACAGGTTGTTGATCACCTGCCCGAAGTTTTCATTTTCAAGTATTGAATTGATATCCGGCATATCTTTTTCTCTTAAAATATAAGAGAGCCGGAATTTTATCTCACACCGGTACCTCGTGCGACTCTTCGTTTTTCTTCTGGCCTGTTCTTTCCGAGTATTTCCCATAATACCCAGTACCGGCTTGCATCCATGGCATGATTATAATCATCAATAGGAACATTGATATAATTACCGTTTTTGTCCTTATCCCAGGTGTAGTTTCTTAGCTCTTCAAGTATGTTGTATGATCGTTTGGTGATCTTCAGATTCAATTCTAACATCTTGGTAATACCTGCATCAATAGATCCTTTAAATTTATCGACTGGATGAATGTTGATGCCTCCGTTTCTAATCTCAGTAATAAGCCTCGGGTCAGCACTTTCGGATATAACTCTTTTCGAACTATGTTGCTTCAATTCCTTGATGATCTCACGTGACAGCATCTCAGTTTTATAGCATATTTCATCCAGATACAGATCATTGTCAACAAACGCGCAATCGATTATTGCTGTTGGATCGATGGAATAACCAAAGTCCATGCCTATACCTCTCTTTTTTATCCAATCCGGAATACATGGTACAATTTCGTAGGAGGTAAATATTACCCCTTCAGCTATGGCAGCCCAACGACCAATTATTTTATGAGCATACTTTGATTTATTGAAAATGTGTTTGTCAAACGAACCGTCTGGCTTTGTGGCATCTTTTATGGCTTTTGCCCTTAAGTCTTCAACCTCATGAATAAATTCATCGGCCAGATACTGACGGTTGTCAAAATACGTAGTGTGGATATGCAAAACATTGGGATGCGTGCTTACCTGAATATCAACTCCATCAATGTTTACAATTTGATGAGTATCCTTTATGTATTTTTTATAGATGAAGTGATTCACATCGGCTGGGTTCATAACAATCACAACCCTGTTCTGAATACCTTTTTGCCGGATGGATAATACGATCTTGTCAAAATCATTTTCAGATACCCACTCCTCCGCCTCATCGCAAACAAATGTAGTCAACCCCTGTATTGATTTTAAATTTGCTGTTTGATTGCCAGAGCTGGTCTTAATACCCCGGAACATAACAGTGCTGCCTGAGCATTTATTTATGATGTCCTTTTTGTTGACCCTGAAATATTCATGTGAACCTTCAAGGTCAATCTTTTCACTAAATTCCGGGATAACAGACAAATCCGCGGAGGCCATTGTATAACGGCAGAATAGTATTTTGTGACCTTCCTCGAAAGAAAGCCTTTCTAAAAATGTTGAAACGTTGAATGATTTTGCGCTGCCACGGCCACCTGTTACAAGAATAATGAACTTATTTTCATTTTCATATAGAGGCTCATAGGCTGATTGAACTTCTATCATTTTTCATCTTTCTTAGGTTTGCATTTTGCCGATAACCACTCTTTAATTGGAACAGATCCTTTTATGTCAGCCTTTAAATCGACATCCTGTTTATCACGCCATTTTTCGGGCTGCCTGTTTTTTAACCAGAATATCTGAGCAGTTGTGTCAGGAGGCATGTGTTTATTAACTGTCTTCCTCGATACTACTTTGCGTCCTTTTTTCTCCACATGTAATTCGCTGTAGTCGTAGCCAACGGCGCGTTTGAACAGCTTTGATGCAACGCCTGCATCAGCAATTGTTTTGCCCTTTTTTATGGACTCAAGAAATTCAGGGTATTGTTTCTTCCAGGTATTGAGTGTTTGTTCGCTAACATTGAATAGATCAGACATTTCCTTATCAATTGCACCCAGCAAAGCGTAGTTATAAGCAAGCTCAACATATTCAGGTTTATATGTTGTTTTCCTTCCTGCCTGCTTCTTGTCAGATGGATTCTTCTTCAATGTCATGCAATAAAATATAAATAAGGGAGCCTTTTTACAGCTCCCCTATACCAAACCTTACCATACCACACCGAACCGTGCTGTACCTTTCCACGCCAAACCGAACCCCACCTCTGACCAAACCTCGCCTCACATCACCCTACCATGCCCAACATCATCTCACCGCGCCTCACCTCTGACCGCACCATACCATACTGCACCACGCCTGACCTCACCTCACTTTGCCTAACCGTACCATACCTCTGACCTCACCTCACCGAACCGCACATCACCCGACCACGCCAGACATCACCAAACCTGGCCTCTGACCGTATTTATTTCTTTTTTACCGATTGTAAGAGTTGCTTCAACATGCTCCATCTTGCACGTAAATCGTTGTCTTTCTGCTGTTGTTCCATATCAACCACTTTGGTGTTCGACATGATTAAATCGGCCACTTTAATCTCATTTTTAATGGCATCAATCGCCTTTTCATAAGCAAAAGTTGTCTGCTCGGATGAAGGAAGGATCATATAACCATCGCCCCGGACATTTCGAAGGTAAACCTTGTAGTTTTCGAGCAATTCCCATCGTAGCGAATCAATCAGGCTCATGTAGGAAAATTGTTGTAGTTGCAATGCTTTGATAAATTCGAGTTCGTTGTCAAATTCGCTGAACTTTAGTTCTTTGAAATTGAATTTTGATTTTAGCCAATCGTGCTCAATCGTTTCGCCGGCTGCGAATTTTTCAATAATTTCTGTTTGAAAATCGACCCACGGTTGTGAACCGATTTTCATTTCTTCTGAGTTACTTTCCATTGTATTACTGAATTAGTGTTGCGTTAAACCTTCCAAACTTGGGGCGATAGTCGCAAACACCGATAAATCGACCACCATACTCCACGAACTTTAAAATATCGGATTCATCAAGCCGGGTTTCGTCATACCAAATTTCGACTTCGGTTGACCAATCGTTAAAGATTGGCCTACATCTCAAAATCTTTGAATTATTGACCTTGACCGTTCTGAAATCCTTGTATTCATCCATCTTGAAAAGTTCATCCGGAGTAAGTTTATTGTGTTTGAATTTGAAAACCGGATCAGTTGGAATCCGAAAGGCTTGCTTAAAAACCGGTCCCTGCTTAAATGATTTTGCGGCAGCCAGGAATGTACCCTCAAAACATTCGGCTTTTATAAAATAGCCTTTTTGATTGGTGTGGTACAAACTGGCCTCCCACTCAATAGCCGCCATTTCGAACAAATCATCTTCGGTCTTTTTCCGCTTCGATGAAATTGCTTTGAAGCGTTTTGTGTACTCATTAAACGGATTAGCCGTTTTATCATCGTGTTGCAATAAAGGTGCAATTCCTTCAATTTTGAACTTTAAAATTTTCATGATTTTAGTTTTATGTAGTTAAAATAATTTGATTTTTTTCCCTGCAATAGTTCGAAAACGAATCTAAAAGCCCATTTTCGAGAATAAAGAAGTATGCCTGATTTTTTGCATCCATCTCAATAAATGCAAAATCAATCAATTCGTTTTGAGTTTTGGATTTAAGCTTACTGATTAAGCCATTTCTGGCCTTATCGTGGTTTTTGCGGATAAAGTCAACCGGATTGTCTTGAATAAAACCTGTGGAACGATGCTCAATTATCGGAACGGCAACCGCAGTGTCGTGGTTTTGCCTGAAGCCTATTGGATTTCTTTGGATCATGATTGGCCTCCTTCCTGAATAGTGGTTGCTAACTCACGCTTCTGGTCGCGAAGCGCAATAAGTTTTTAAAGGGTAATGCCACGAGCTTCAAGCTCTTCGCAATGCTGGCGGATTTTCTGCATTACGATTTCGTAGGTAGATACCCTACGGCTTTTCTTTGTCTCTTTTGTGTCAGTCATAACATAAAGATTAAAATTAATAAAATAAAAGAACCCAAGGTGTGACTGACAATTACAACGCGGGGCGTTGGAACTCGGATACCCTTTCGGAATATCACCACCTTGGGCTTTATCTCTAAAATTTGAATTCTTGGGATTTGCCCCCGTATGTTATAATTATCAGTCGGAGGCAAATATAAATATTGTTTTTTGATTTGCAACATTACAATAAAGATTTATTGAATATTTTCGATTTTATCAACTGGATTACCTTACTGTAAGTCTCGTATAATTCTTTTCTTGACTCAGGACCTTCCCATTCAGAAAACGGTAAATCGCAAAAGAATCTATGCTCGAACACTCGCTTTGCCTTATCTGACAAATTGAGTGTTTCAAACGCCAGCCGAACCTGCTCAAACTGTTTGAGTATTATGGCCGGTGTGTCAACTTCCGAATCTGTAACGTCCTCAATATTGAGCCTGCGGATGTCAATGTTTGCTGATGGCATTGGCCTGTATTTTCTTTGGTATGGAGATGTCACTGAGTAAACATTCAGCTTGATCATTCGCAATACATAGAAATCGAGCTCTGTGTACTGACATTTTTTAGAATTCATAAGATTGATCAGCTTACAATCATCTTTCTGGAGCAAAGCGACTATTACCTCATTCAGAACATCAATTGATTCGTCAGCAATTCCAGCCTGAGTACAGTGATAATTAGAATAATCGAGCCATCTTCCGTAGCGTTTCTCAATGTAGTTGTTGATTTCTGGTATGGCCATTTCGTTTAGTTTTTTATCTTTGTTTTGCGAATAATAAAAAACCAGAGAGGCGGCACCTGATTAGGGCTGCTTTTTTGTTTAAAACGGCTCATCCTTTTCGTAAAAATCAGCGTTTGCCCGTATTGATGAAAAAGTGTCAAAATCTGTGGGTTCAGAATCTGCAAATATTGTTTTTTCATCATTGGCCCAAAAGCTCACATATCCAACTTTTCCACGACGGTTTTTGCCGGTCTTCAATTTAAGTCCGTCATGATCGTAAAGGAACAATACCACATCAGCATCCTGCTCAACAGCTCCAGATTCGCGAATATCCGAAAGGTTTGGTTCTTTGTTTGTCCGCTTCTCCACCTCCCTGTTAAGCTGAGAAAGGCAAATTATCGGCACATTTACCTCCAAGGCTGTTTGTTTCAATGTCCGGCTTATTTCAGCGATTTGCTGCTCCCTGATGGCCTTCCTGTCTGTTGGCTTTACCAATTGCAAATAATCAATAACCACCAGATCACAGCGGCCAGCCCTGTTGTTTCGTATGGTATTTGCCCGGATCTGGCTAACTGTTGTTCCGGGATAATCATTCCAGATGATCGGCAATTTTTCAAGCGTGCTCACTCCTTTGTGCAAATTTTGCCAATCGTCAGCGATGAGTTTACCATCACGCAAATCAGATCTTGAAATTCCTGATGTTCCCGAAAGAAGTATCCGGAAGAAATCAGCATTTTTCATTTCCAAACCGTAGAAGTTGACCCATTTGCCAGACAATGCCGCTGTTTTTGCCAGATGGAGAGCAAAAGATGATTTACCGACAGATGGACGTGCTGCAAGTATGATTAGATTTCCGTTTCTCCAACCTCCAAGCGAGCGGTTCAGATCAGAAAGTCCGGTTGAAATACCGGGAGTGATTCCTGCTTCAGTAGCCTTGCAATCCAACTCGATCTCTTTCATGGCTTCGCGTGCTACAACTGGTGATGTCTGACCTGAATTTGAACAAAGTATCAGGTTATCAACATCGTTCAATTTTGTTCTGGCGTTGTTGATCAAATCATCAATATCAGTGCTTTCATCGTAGCTTTCTGTTTGAATCTCTGTTGATATCCTGATCAGCTCACGTTGAATAAACTTCTGGGCAATGATTTTAGCATGAAACTCAATGTGTGCCGCAGAAGCTACTTTCGAAGTAAGTTGGGTAACATACATCGGACCGCCAATCGCTTCAAGTTTTCCAGAATCAATCAATGCCCTGGTAACGGTAAGCAAATCCACCGGCTTTCCTTCAATCGAAAGTTTTTTAACCGTTTCGAAAACTGTCTGGTGTTCCTGCTTGTAAAAGCTGGCCGTATCAATCACATCCGAAATGCGGTGTAACGCATCTCTTTCAAGCATCAGCGCTCCAAGTACTGCTTCTTCAACATCAATTGCCTGTGGAGGAATCTTGCCGAATTGAGCATTTATTTCGTCAACTGTTTTACGTTGCTGGTTATTGCGTTGATCTACCATTTTTCCGGTCTTTTTGAGCGTTTGTAATTCTCACATTCTTCCCTGAAAACCTTCATCAAGCTAACGATGTTGAGCTTGTAAATTTCAGCATCTCCACTGGCAATCATGCGTATTGAACTGCTGTATGGCTCCAGTTCAAAGGTCATTTTGTTGGCAATGATCAACCTAACGATCATATTTACCATGATTTCCAACTGCTTATCTGGCATCCCCATTGATAAACTTCCGTCTTCCAGCCTTCTGGGTTCATAACTGAAGCAAATGGACAGGTCGAATAACCATTGTGCCATTTTGATTTTAAACTCGTTGATTTCTTCGGGTGTGTAATTTCTTTTTTCCATAATTTTTTATTTAAATAGTTGTTTTATAGACTCTTTCCTTTTTCTGTCATCTTCACTTAATGAAGTGGTTTGATTGGGCTTTGAACCAATGGCATCGCCTACATCATCCTCCCAGCGCCTGGCAGATAGCCAACCTTGTGCCATTTTGGGCGTTCTTCCTTTTGCAATCAACGCTGATCGTTGCTTCGCTTCAATTTCGGCAGCCAGATAAATTTGTTCGCAGATTTGCGGGTTCATATCAGGAATATCAATCCATGCATCGGCAGCTTCGGCTTTTCCTTTTGGATAATTGAACTTTTTCCAGAAAATCAAAAATGTTTCAAGTCGCTTACCGGATAGCTTCCGTTGCTTTTTGGTTAGATAAAACTCAACTTCAGGTTTTTCAACTTCAGCTTCATCGGTTTTCGATGAAGAAATATTTTCTTCTTTAATAACATTTACATTTACACTTACATTATCATTTACACTTACGGTTGAAAGTGTTGAGCTTTGTTGACATGTGTCAACATGTGTTGAATTTGTCGCATTTTGTTGCTTTTTTTCAGCACTTGCTATACCTGCTTTTATCCTTTTTTCTCTTATTTCTTCATACTTTACAAGGTCACGTTTAAGTCCTTGTTTTATGGGTTCAAATGCAATCTCAATCAGTACATTTTCAGTGACCGGATGCTCGTCATTCACATAGCTAAGTATATGCTTAAATAGCTCTCCTGCCTGTTCGTTTGAAAGTTTCTTTACCGTGTGAATCAAGTCCACGTAAAGCAAAAATGATTTTTTACCTTCTGCCATGATTTTAGAATTTAAGTGGTTCAAGTTTTATCAAGGCATCTTCTGCTTTCTCCCTGAAAACCTTATTTGTTTCCATCAGGTTATTGACCGTTTTTTTTGCGTGTAAGACGGTTGAATGATCACGGCCACCGTACATCATTCCAATATCAGCCAACGTTTCTTTCGTGTTCCGTTCACGCCACCACATGGCAAACTGACGGGCTTCAACCTCTTCTCTTTTTCGTTTCCGGTCTTCGGCTTTCATCCGTTCAACAGTCACACCAAACGATTCTGAAACGATATCATCAATGCCCATAAGCCCAGGTCTTAAATATGCTTGCATGGTCAGATTTTAATTTGGTTAACGTTCATCGTTTGAAGATTCAGGTAGGCTCCATGATAGTCGATCGATCCGGTACTGATCAGTTTCCAAATAAGAGCACTGCCCAGCTGGGCAAGAGTAGAGTTGACAAACAAATCCTGTTTGGTCAGGGCTTCGGCAAGCGAGCAGCTTGGACCGCTGTCTTCATCTTTTACCTGCGTAAGGTCAAATATATCCGCAATGGATTTCAATTCAGAAACTGTTTCAATGCCTTCAATTGTTGGTTGATCTACAGGCCTTACGGTACCAAGAACGATCTGTCCGGTATTCCTTGCATTGCCAAAGTCAAGCCAGTACATTTCTTCTGAATAATCATTGTATGACTGGTGAAGTCCATCCTTGAAATTATGGTGAAGGATTATTCGTGTATTAACGTTGTCAACGCATGAAACTGTGATGTTTGCCGGATTATCGTTATTGAACTTATCTGGTATTGCTTCCCATGAATTCAGGAAGAAACGGTTCAATCTGGTGACCAAAACAACCGCCTTATTTAAACCAAGGTCCGAAATACTGAATAACTGCCTTCCAATGTTGCTTTCAGTTACCGTATCCGGGTCATACGCTCGCACATGAAGTCCGGGATGTCCAAGTCCTTGCAAAGCATGATCAATGCGAGCCAGGCATGTTAATACCTGTGATCCGGTACCACCGATACCGATCAGGTTCACCGTAATCGGATGGGAGGGATCGAGCAGGTATTTATGGGTGTAGTGTCGTTTCATTTGAGTAATGATTTTAGAGTTAGTTTTTTGATCGGTTTCAATTCCTTTAATGGAAATTCACATCCTGTTTCAATACACATCTTTGTCAGGCTGGCCAGATTACTTACCACAGGATTACTCCCGAGTAAATGATCAAATTTTGATTTCCAAAACTTATCTTCCCAGTACTTGATCACATTGTCGTAGGTAAGTTCTTCAGGAAATTTCAGCTTGGCACTGCCAAGGCATACATCTGCGGAGTCATACACGTTGAAAAATGGAGCGTGAAACAGTTTTGTTGAAAGACTAAGCCGCTTACTCCGGACTGCATAAACAGAAAGCGTAGTGCCATTCACGACGTAAATTAAGCCAGGCGTTAACAATTCACCGTTTTCAATCCCGAGCTTGCTGGAAAAGAACATCCGGCGTTTCTCAGGTTTCCGGTACCACACATATTTTTCACGTCCTGAGCGACAATCAGCGTAAAGCATATATGAAGGAATTGTACCGTGGATGATTTTAGCAGAATCGAATGAAAGTACCTCCGATATCCCGGCCAGGCATTTTTCAGTTAAAGGTATTCCGGCTGTCATTTTACCGTTGATAATATCACGGCGTTCGAGATAACAGTCATTTCCGTTCTGATAGACAATTACTGCCATTGCTGGAGCCAGGCTGCTGGTTAAATGTTCAGTTAGTTGGTTCATAGGATTCAATTTTTTCGTACAGTTTACAAAACCAATTGTAAAATTTAACAGGGTAATCAGAAGGCTGCAATGGATCTTTTGTATTCGGAGACAATAACAGAAACTCGCTTGGCCTGTCAGCTCCAAATTCAGCCAAATCATTATTTATTGATTCCTGAAGCAGCTCTCCAAACCAGTCAGAATCATCCCAAAGTATGGCTAATGTTCGTTCAAATTCAACAGTTTCTCCGTTGTAAGGATCATCGTTTAGATTATCCTTTTCGCACGGATAGCCGAAATTTGCCAAACAACCAGAATTAAGGATTGGAATTCCTTCGATCATGATGTCAATCAATTCAAGATCAATTTCTGAAAGCGCTGGCCTAATTTCAAGGCATTTGTTCAGGATGGTTTCTGCATCGGTCTCAATATCATTGATGGCATCAAACATCGCAGGGATTTCACCCTCAGTGTACATTTCGTAATCAAGCCTATTCTCTTCATCATGTTCCTCTTCCCACATTTCAAGTTCATTCGGGATATATCCGTCAATGATGTAGTCTATATCCTGATGATCTCCAGGACCAAGTATTCCCTGCGATTGTGAGAAGTACTTGATGAATTCAAGAAAGGTATCGGCCATAGGCTTTGCCATTCGCTGAATATTCTTGATGGGAAGAAAAATAAACTGATCAGGAAACCCGGGCTGCTCTCCATAAACTACGAAAAACAAACATCCGGTTTCAGTATTGCAGTCAATGTTCAGATGATGATCTTTTGGCAAAGCAGCATCCAGTTCGTTATAGATCAAAATGATGTTCAAATAGCTGTCAGACTCTGCGTTGAATATTAATTGCAGGTCAAACTTTTTGCCTATCAATTCACAATAGTTTTTGGCAGAGTCGTATAAAAACATCACACTGAAGCCGGCATCAATATCATGCCGTTCAAACAGATCCTTACGGTCCTTAATTTCACTCTCCGGAAGAATATTCAAAAACTGGGTGTTCAGAATATCGGGTCCAAGGTTGAAGCCGGAGGAGAGCGCCGTTTTTGACGCTCCTTTACTCCGGTTGTTATGCTTGAATTCTGTTTTTCCCTGAGCAATACTTTTCCCAGCTGCATTTGAAATTCTTCGTTGCTTCGTTTCGGTTTGCATGGTTTCATCAGCCTTTGGTTCCTACCGTTGTTTTGAATTCATACACAGCCGTATCTCCCTCTATTTTGGGTCCTTGTACAGTCGATGTGGTTAACTCTGGGTAAGTGTTCGAGTAGAAGCTCATCACATCATCAGGTGTCATGCTTAAATCCGGATCGGATAATTCGGTTTTACCGTTCTTGAAAACCCGTTTTAGTGTCTTAATGTCAAGTGCCATTATTCGTCCTCCCCTTCAGTTTCGTTTTCTTCAAAATCAACATCGGTGATATCATCAGAGGTGTCCACATTATTTTCCAAGGTGTCCACATTGTCAAGGTTATCAAACAGGCTGTTCTGATTAACTTCCGGCTTTTTCACAACAGGAGCTTCTTTCTTCTCTGCTGGTTTTTTTGCCTTTTCAGCTTTTGCAGCCTTGCTATTTGCTTCAGCTTCATTTGCGGCTTTTTCATACTCGGTCATATTTATCAGCAATCCGGTTGCCTGTTTTATCTGGGTCGAAATGGCTTCAATAAATCCTTCATTAAGTTCGTCGGTTGTACCAGTCACCACTAAAGGCGCAAGTCGGTTCTGGGCTTCATCTTTCAAACTGTTCGATTTTGGAATCACGCTTACGATGAGCCTGTTTCCACTTCTTCTAACTGTGATGTTCAGGTCAACGCCTTCCGGGATGAGTCCTGAGATTTGACTGAAAAAATTCATGTGATTTGATTTTATTGGTTAAACATTGATTGTTAAAGGCATAATCAGGACGGTTAGTCCTAAGTTGACGTCATCCGGAGTAATCAGGCAAGCCCTTGTCGGGTCGCTAAAGCTCATCCGCACATCTTCTGTGGTGATCGTTTCGAGGCATTTCATAAGTGAGTTGGTTGCGAATCCAATAACTAAATCAGAGCCCTTGAATTCTGCCGCTACGTTCTCATCTGCAAACTGATTGTCGTCAGAATCAAGATTGATCATGTTCAGTTTTGAATTACTTGCGTGAAGCCTAACTGGAGATGATGGAGAAGAAGCAAATACGGATGTTCTGCGAAGTGCAGCAGTTACGTCACCTGTATTCGCGATGAGAAGTTTATCATTGTTCTTTGGAACGATTGAACGATAATTAGGATATTTTCCTTCAATCAGTCGGTAAACGATCTTTATATCTCCAAAATTTACCGTTACATTCTTCTCACCGATTTCAAGTTCAATATCCGTTTCCTTGACAATCAAATCAATTAAGATCTTGGCAAGCTTTGAAGGGATTACAAGTTCATAATCGTTAAATTCCAATCCTTCAGGACAAATGTCAAGCATTGCCATTATCGCGCTATTACTTGCACAGAATGAAATGTTGCCACTAACCGACTTAACGTAAATACCAGTCATTATTGGCCTCAAATCATCGGTAGCAACGAACTGGTAAACCGATTTGATCCCATGGAGAAAGTGCTCGCTTTTCATTTTAACCAATGAAGATACCATACTGGCGTTTTTCACCACCGAAAATACTTCGCTGCCGGTTGTCTGGATTTTATATTTTCCTGACTGATGCAGGACTGATGTGGAGTACACGGCACCATTTTTTTCAAACAGTAGCGTGATAGGTTGCTCCGGCAATTCACGAAGACCGTCCATGGTTGTTTTGGAATCTACCAGAAAGCTCCATTTTTCTTCAGGTTCTGAAAACCTACAATCCACCGTTGCCATGATATTTCCCGCTTCATCGGCACCGGTTACGTCGAACGACGTGAGAATTTCAAACAGGAAATTTCCGTGTGCAGGAAGAACCTTGTTCGAAGAATTGATTACTCTCGATACTGCTTTTAGCTTATTTTGCAGTTCGCTTTTTGATAATTGAATTTCTAACTTCATAGTGATTTGATTTTAAAATAATTGTAACTGATTTGATTTATTTTCGGCAGGAATTGCCGTAGGAGGTATTGGATCTGGAGTATCCTTGTATTTTTTGTTTTTGATGATCAGTTCAGCAAATTTTCCGCTGATTTTGAATTTCTCAGAAATTTCCCGATAGGTTGATCCAGCGAGCCTCATTTGTTTGATCTCAAAAATATCTTCCGGAGAGAGTCTTCTTTTTCTCAATCCGTTCTTGATTGCAGCAGCTTTATGTTTTTGCGTGATTTTATTCAATCCATGTTTGAACGCATGGATCTGGTTTTCGGAGTTATCATTCCATTCCAATTCCCATTCGTAATTGATGGATTTATCTCCTGTTTTATGATTTGCCTGTGGTTTGTTCTCAGGATTTGGGATAAAGGCAATGGCAACCAGTCTGTGAACTGGAAGAGTCTTTTTAATGCCATCCTTGGATAAGTAAACTTGACAATAACCTTTCGTACTATATCCAATTTTTAAAATTTTCCCGGATTCAGACTTTGTAGAATTTCTGAATTTTATGATTCTTGGTAAAGATTTTACTCTTCCAAAATTGCTTACTTGATAAAGACCTTCAAAACCTTCAATATCCTTCCAAATTTCGTTCTGGTAATTTTTATTTTCGGTTAATTGCATAGCGTCTTGTTTTTTTGACGCCCTGCGAAAAATTGGTGGGTGTTATTGGGAAAGAATGATGAGCATTCTATAAACAAGAAAAGCTGGACTCAAACTTTCGTTCAAATCCGGCTCGCTTATCTCTGCTGCAAACATGGGGACTATTTTCGAATTATGCAATACGTAATTGGAAAATTTTTACTTTTTTTTCTTCAGGCTCTTTTCCCTTCTCCTTTTCGATCAATAAATCAAGCACTTTCCGATTAACCCGGTCATAAATTGAATAGTCAATTTCAATGTAAATATCAGCCATTTTATATTCATGATTGACATGGCCTAAACAAAAATCAACGTCGGCCTTGTCAACTTCAGCTTTATTCCGTGCCAGGCTCGCCCAGCTATGACGTGCCCAATTTGTTGTCACTTTTTGAAGCCCGAAATCTTCAGAAATGATCTTCATGCCTTTGTTTACGGATTTCATCAGGTTATAAGAATTGCAGTACCTGGCTCTTAAATCAGAAAGGAATCCATGGGAGCTGTACTTATCAATCAATCGCTGAAGTTCTGGCTCAATCCTAATTGATAGCAGGAAATTGTGAATATTGTCATCAGTATTGGTTTTGCTGCGTTCATAATTTACCCGGCCAGCTACCGGATCAGCCAATTGATAAAGGTCGTTGATGTTTATTCCCATCAGGTAGAATTGCATCAGCCATACATCGCGACCAATGTTTTCACGTTCAGTTTTAAACACACTATCCCTGATCTTTTTAATCTCTTCAATGCCAATATTTTTCCGCTTTCGCTTGTATTTCGGGACTTTCACCTTTAAGAATGGATTATGTGGGATTCTGATCAGATCAATGTCATCATTGTTATACTCCAATTTGCATTTATTGAAGAGCGACCGGATAGCTTCAAGGTAATTACCTACCGCTCCTGGTTCCAGTGGCTTTTTATTTGGACCGGCCTCGTAAAGTTTTTTGACGTACAGATTTAAATTTGTACTGGTTATTTCCTTAATGTCAATTGCTCCTTTCCCAAAATACCAGCAGAGCGATGAAATCGCATTCTCATACCAGGAAGCTGTTTTTGCTTTTTTCGTCTTTAAAATTACCGATTTGCTGAATGCAACAAAATCAATTGTCTCATACTCTGGATCAGAACCTTCTATAAGGTAGTCTTTAACCTGTTTGCAAGTCATTTTTGAAATCCTACCTGATCCATGTTTTAATAAAAGTCTTCTGTAGTTTTGAATTATGTCGCCGATATCACAATTCACGGTATCAAAGCCCGGCCAATCTTCAGAAACTTCTCCTGAATTTTCCATGCAGCCAGGATGGATATAAAATTGGGTAGATATATATTGACTTTCCCGATTGTGGTACAATCTGATTTTAATGTTTGTTGTACCGTCATTTTTAATGTGATTTTCCTGAGGAAATACGATTGCTTTAAATGTTGCCATAAATTTTAGTTTTAATGGCTCTGCAATCAATTGAAAAAGCGTTAAAATTATGTCGAGTGTAAAAGTTCAAAGATAGTTCAAAGAAATACCCCCAAAAATGTATGAAATATTTACACTTTTTGCCACTTTTTAAGCAAAAGAGCGACAGGATGAACTTTATCATCGTGTCGCTTATCTCTATAAAATACTGATTTTCAGTATTTTTACTCTGTGGGCGATGACGGATTCGAACCGCCGACCCTCTGGGTGTAAACCAAGTGGGCAAAGTATGTAACGAACTATTTTTCAAGCGATTGCAAAGGTTTATTTTGTGAGTTCAAAGATAGTTCAAGTACGGACCTCTTTTTTCGGCCTTTTCTGAGTCGTTTTTGCCCTTTCCAAGCTTCCGGTTCAACCTTTCAACTTCGTTTTCAAGCAATGCATTTTCCTGCTCCAGGGCACTACATTTTGAGTGCGTTTCCTGAAGTTCTTTCCGGAGACTGGCTATCATGATGTCCTTATTTTCCATTTTATTCAACATCTTCAGGTTTTATATTATTCCGCAAAAACCACGGACGATCTTTGACTTTAATGTTTTGTAACGAACCATCACTTTTTACTTCTTCTTCCCTTTTCCTAATCTGGAAGGTATCAATCAAAGTATTCATATCTGATTCGGTGTACACATAGTCGGCCAATTCTTCAGGTTTTAATTCGCCTGATTCCACCCGGTGCAATTGCCTGTATTTTGCCTCCAGAAAGCAGATATAACTGTCATGCGAGTGCTGCAAGGCATAGAATATCCGGGTTTTATCCGTATGAGAATGGAACTTCATGTCATCCATCTCAAGTATGGTACCTTTCCAGTCAACCGTTGCCCAGAACAGGAGATTGAAATACTCCCATTTTTCAAATACTTCCTTTATATTGACATTGACAATATTCATAGGTCCTGGGTTGAACCCCTCAAATGTCTTGGCCAGCTTCAGCGCGTTGTCAAAGTTCTTTGACCGGCTAGTGGGGAAATGAATTTTAATAGAAAACTCACTCATAATCTATATTTTATATAAATCACTAAAATCACACATCATGTTAAAATCTACAGACCAAATCGAAATTGAACTTGAAGTAAGGCAAGCTGCTATCCAAATTGCTTCCCGGTATGGAAAAGAAGGAGTAAGTTTCTTTCATTCAGAATTTTTAGCCATAGCCGAAGAATATGCCAACGGCTGCGAATTGAACGAACAAAACAAGTTTATTCCTCCTCCTTTTCGAGTATCAATGTAACGGCCAACGAGGGCTTTGTGTGTGACTGGCTTTTGGTCGTATTGGCGTCAAAGCTTGAGGTAGAAACCTGCGTTACAATCCATCCGTTTTCGGATATTTCTTTCATTATCGGAAGTTCTGTTGCCCTATCTAAGGCAGTTATTACCGTTATAACTCTCTGTTTTTTGCTCATAGTTTTATTTTTAAGTGGGGAAATGAATTTTAATAGAAAACTCACTCATAATCTATATTTTATATAAATCACTAAAAAATCAAAGTCATGCTATTCAAAAAAATCACCACCGAAACGAGTATTGGCAAATCAGGCGGACCTTACCTTAAACGCGAAACAAAACTTTATTTCCTTGGAATTCTCATCTATAAAGGAAATACCGTTAAAAGTTATCAAGATTTTTCAGAGTCTTTTTAATGTCCTCATAAGACTCTTTTACATTTTTTGTTTTCCCCTCTATAAGCAAAACAAAAGTTCCATTCTCGGTTGGGTGGAAGTAAATGATATGGCTTATATTTATAAGCGCAGTTCCTGATTCTATTGCTGTCAATTCAATAAATTTATTCATAGTCTTTTTTATGGTTTTAGTTGCTTAATTAGTGTCCTTAACACAACGTACAGATAATCCAGTTTGATAATCTCTGTGAAATTTCTCAGGATTTCCATAATTGTATCCTATTACATTCATCCATGCTTCTTTATTCCCATAATCAGTGGTTGACCACCAGTAAGAGTAACTACCCAAGTCACTGAAACTGCCCGAAGGGTCACGAATGCCGCATGGAATGGCAGAAAAACCAGTGCTATTATTTTTTGATAAATCATAGCCAACATCACCAGTCGTGTATTCAGACATCGTTGTAATAACTTGCCAATCAGTTGTAGCGGCTAATGATTTTGAGACATGTACAATTCCGCTTGTAACTAAATAGGAGTACAGGGTTGTCCAATCTGCATCAGAAGCGACATGCCACCCAGAAGGAGCAATATCATGGATTGTCGTAGATGTACCTTGTGCATTCGTTTCAGTGATTGTGGTTCTACGTGCAGCCCACCACGTATATAATCTTCCATATTTAGCAACTTTTGTTTCATCTCCATTATATGCCCATTGATATCTAGGATCTCTTTCTCCAGAGATATTTTCATTTGGTGTTTTTGTAGTTTTAATTAAATCGCCATTTGCGTATTTTGTTGTTCTTAAGTTTTCAGCCATCCACGTTTGATTACCTATAATAATTGTTTTATAGGTATTACCATCAACATCAGTAACAGAACCATAAACGATTGGCTTACTTGTTGTTTCATCCTCTTTTTTACAGGAAACAAACGCTAATAAAATAAGGCAATAAGTAAAAGTTTGTTTTTCATGATTTGGGTTATAAGCTGATATTATTGGTTAAATTAGACTGCAATGTTCTTTTCTGAAAACCACAACTAGCTTACTTTTTTATTGGCAAGTTCGCGGAGCAAGTCAATACACTCATTTTTACACTCAATAAGTTCTTTATTAAGCCTCGCTATTTCAGTATCCTTTTTCTTGCACTCAGGACATGTTCTTTTATACAATTGGGTTCCTTCTTCAACCTTATCAATTTCTGTTTGGCTCAAAAGCATGGGTTCTTTTCCTGTTTTTAGCCACTCAATATTTAAGTCTGGATATGCTTTTTCAATTTTATTCAAGCTCTTAAGGGTGATATTATCACCAACCTTATTCACAAACCCTCTGGAAAGTCCAGCTTTTGTTTCAAATTTCAGTTGACCTATTCCTAAATAGGCTAAATATTCTACTAATCTTTCCTTCATCTATTTATTTGAATTTACGGAACACATACCGTATATTTGCCTAAACTCTAAATCAAATCACATGAAAATCAAAATCACAGTTAGCCGCGAAGAACTCGAAAAACAAGTTGAATCGTACTTTGTAAAAAGCTACTCACAATGGGTTGATTTCGCCTGTTTTCACAACAAAAAAGCAGCAATCAAACTCGATGTTCCTGATCTTATTTTTAATGCCAAAATGAAAGTATTTAAGCTTAAGAATAAGGAAATAGCTAGCTTATTGTACTCAAAACGTTTCACTTATATTCAACTTCACATCTTCGTACTTCGATACATCAAAGATTCATTTCTGACTAATCATCAGACTTCTCGTCAAAATCCTTCTTAAATCCTTTAAAGTTTTCGTCTATCTGCTTCAACAAACGATAGACTTCTTTAAGTAGATTATAATTCTCATCCTCCAATAGCGCTATGGCTTGCATCATAGCGCTATTTTTTGTGAATAATTCACTTACCTGAGCTCTCAGGCCGTCAATAGTCCTGTCTTTTTCAAATTCATCCATGATTTAGTTTTTAATTGTTTGTTTTTCAGTTAGTTGAAAAATAATATTGTTTTTTACGGAAAATATTCTGTATTTATTTGTTTTTACGGTATACACACCGTATATTTACATCATTATTAAACTATGTCGCAATTCAAAGTAAGCGCAAAAAAATTAATCAATAAAGATAAAAATTAATCCATTATGGAAAAGGCAGACATTGAAAAATTAAACAGCCAGTTAAAAAAAGGAGATAAAAAAGAAATCTCACGTCTGGCAGGGCTTTCAGCGGTTACTCTCAATAAATTCTTCAAGGGCAAGGAAGACCGTATTGCCGAACAAAATGTGACAAAGATTCTGGAGGCGGCAGCGATTGTGATCAAAAATCGTGAAAAGCTGAAAAAGAAGAATGAAGCAATAAATCAGGCAATTCTTAATTCAACCCTAAAAGTCTAAGCCATGTCACAGACCAGAAATCAAATCAGCAAAGAAACTCAGGCAAAATTTGACGAATTAGTTAAAGACCCTGAGTTTGTAAAGTTTGCAGTGTTCCAGTTCAAGCCACAAACCCAAGGGCAAAAGAATCTGGTTGGATATGCTATTCACCGTCATTTCCAAATCAAAACCAACTAACCCCAAATACTTAACAGCATGAACTCATTTGAAAACATTATCACCAAAATTGAAAATGGCGGGCTTCCGTATGCTACTGGTTTACATTTCTCTCAAGCACAGATCAACGAAATAGAAACTTTACTTGAGAGCCGCAAAACAGAAATCGACAACTATTTCAACAACCATATCAGGCCAAAGCTCGACCAATCCGAGAACACAGACCGCGAACTTCGCAAATGGGTACTGACTTTTGAACACTCATACTCTGAACGGATACTCGATGCAATCGAATTTCTGAAAGGGTGCGAAGACCTCGCCAAAGGCAAAGAACTCTGGTTAATGTTTCGCGGCAAGAATCAGGAGAAGCTTCGCGCGATGCAAGATTTCATCGAGACTGGGTCTGAGGCTTCGCTAGTAAAAGGCCTATAACCGTAGCGTAATCCTGATCAACATCAATCGTAAGGCAATTAGGTATGATGATCTCGAATACAGGAGCTGCTGACGAAGGCTTACGTTCAAGGTATTGGTACTGGTTTATTCTTAACTCAGTCTGTTCATCAGAAAACCCGGATATGGTAACTGAAATAACGTGATCGGCATTGACAAGGATGGGTTTTCCACCAGTTGTCAATTCAACAAATTTGCTCATAGTGTTTAGTATTTAATCATTTAAAAGCAGGGAGGCGCTTCAAGTTTGGCGACCAACAGCGCCTCCCTTAGTTCAGTAAACAATTTTCAATAATTAATCAAAAATCATTATCCAAAAACCAAATATATGAAAAAACAGTCTGCAATTAAAAAAATCAGGCCAAATCTGGAAAATTTACCACTTACAGAGTATTACAGCACCCTGCCAGATGTTCGGAAAGTACCCAAAGGCACTTTTACCCACAAGTCAATCCTCCTTCATGCCATTTCACAAGCTGTCGGGAAGCCGGCTACAAGTATCCGCAGGTGGGTAGCCGGAACCGTACAACCAGCCCCAACAGAGAAGGCTCAAATAGCCAAAATCCTGAAGTGCTCAGTTGAATGCCTATTCCCTGTTAGCCATGAGTAACATCGAATTCTATATCACTCCAAAGGGAGACATCATGGTTCATGATCAGGAAGGTGTCCGTCAACTGAAAGAATCCGATCGGCAAAGCATCTCAGAATTACTTGCTAAAATTCAGGAATTCTATCCGGAATCAATTTCAGCTCTTTCAAAGATTTACGAGAAAAAGCGCCACAACATCCCTCATTATGAGTTTTGCATTGTCCGTCGCTTCATCAAATGTAACTGGGGCAAATTCGACAGTATCATAGATATTGACCAATTGGGAAACTTCAATTTCGAAGAGGTTGATTGTCCGCTACGTGGCGAATGTGCGCTTGAAGGGATCGTTTGCAGGCCAAAATTCAACTCCAAGCTTTCTGATCGGGAACTGGAAATCATGCGCTACTTCTATGAAAACATGTCAGTAGAGGCTATTGCTTCAAAAATCTTCCTATCAGTTGAAACAGTCAAGACTCACAAGCGCAATGCTTTTAAGCGTGTAAAAGTACACTCACTATCCGAATTTTTCATTTACGCTAAAGACAATAATTTATTTGACAATTGATAAACCCAATCAACTAAATAATCAATCACGCACAGCCCTGCAAAGCGTTGCAACGGTGTTAAAACATAGTCCAGCTCGCTTATCTCTATAAAGACTCTAACAGTGCAAAGATTACCCAGTTAAAAATCAATCACAGTAAAAAAAATGGAAAGAGAAGATATTGAAAATATTACAGCATTGATCGGAATTTGCATAATCGACACGCTTTCGCGCCTCGACCTGATTACTGAAAATCTCAGCCAATCGAAAGCCCATGAAATTTATGGGAAAAAGAACATAGTAAAGTGGAGACAATTAGGCTGGATTGTGGCATACGAAAGCGGTAATAAGACCTACGCAACAGTTTACTACAGGCGCTCAGAGTGCGAGAAAGCTATGCTGATGACCGAAGCAAGCGATAAACCCCGAAAGGGATTAAGGATAAATCAATTAATCGATTCACAAATCAAATCACATCACAATTATGAAAACAGTAAAAATCACAAAGCTATCCCTGCTAAACTTTAAAGGGATCAAGAATTTCGAAATTGAGTTTAACGACTCAACCCGCATTTACGGAAGCAACAGAGCCGGAAAGACAACTCTGGTGGATGCTTTTACCTGGCTCCTTTTTGGAAAGGATTCAACCGACCGCAAAGATTTTAGCATCAAAACGCTCGATTCTGAAAACAGGGTAATTGAAAAGCTTGATCATGAAGTCACAGGTGTATTCGAAGTAAACAACGAAACTATTACCCTTCGCCGGGTTCTTCGCGAAAAATGGGTAACCCGCAGAGGTTCTGAAACGCCGGAAATGCAAGGACATGAAACACTGTTTTTCTGGAATGACGTACCTCTTCAGGCCGGAGAATACCAGGCTAAGGTTGATTCAATCATTTCTGAGCAAACATTCAATATGATTACCTCACCGCTTTATTTCAACTCCTTAAAATGGCAGGACAGGCGCAATATCCTCACTACGATTGCCGGAAATGTTTCAGATAGTGATATCGCTGGTACCAGAAAAGATTTTCAGGATCTGCTCGCAGTGATGGGAAGTAAGTCACTCGAAGAATACAAAAAGGAGCTGGCAGCCAAAAAGAAAAAGCTGAAGGACGAATTAACACTCATTCCTGCCCGAATCGCTGAACTGGATCACAATACTCCGGAAGCTAAGGACTGGAAGATTATTCAGGACGAAATTGATATTCTGAACAACCAGATTGAAGCAATTGACAGTCAGATTGCAGATTCATCCAAAGGGCATGAGGCTTACTATCAGGAAAAACAAAACAGGCTCCGGAAGATCAACGATCTGAAAACAAAGATTTCGGACATTGAATATAAGGGTCGCCAGGCTTTCAGCGCTCAGGTCAATGACAAACAGGCAGCTATTGAGAATGCAAAACGCCGGATTAGCGATTTCAACTTCAGAAAATCAGATTCAGTAAAAGAACTGGAAACCCTCCAGACCAGCATCGAGATTTTTAAGGCTGAACAAAACAAGCTGCGTGATGAATGGGGTAAAGTGAACGAGGAAGAAATGCCGGAAGTAAAAGCTGGTGATTGCACTTGCTATGCTTGTGGACAGGCTCTTCCGGAAGATCAACTTCAATCAAAAAAATCTCATGCTCTCACAAAATTCAATGCCGATAAAGACAAGCGTTTGACCTCTATCAGGGCTGAAGGTTTGGCTATCAATCCACGCATTGAAAAACTGGAAAAGCAGATTGAGGAAATTAAAGGTACTGACTACGATAAACTGATTTCTGATCAACAGGAAATCGTTCGTACTTGGGAAGCAAAAGAAGTTAAAAGCATTCAGGCTTTGCTTGCCGACAATACCGAATACCATCAGATAGTAAAAGACCTTAACGAACTCGAATCAACTCCTGAAGCAGAAATGGCTCCTGTTGACAATACCAGCCTTAAACTGAAGAAATCGGGCTATGCTTCACGCATTGACGAATTGAAAAGACAGTTATCAGCAAAGGATCAAATCGAACAGGCAAAGAACCGGAGAAATGAGCTTTCAGCACAGGAAAAAGAGTTTGCTACTCAATTGGCAGGGTTCGAAAAATCAGAATTCATCATTTCCGAATTTACCAAGGCTAAAGTTGACATCCTGGAATCACGGATCAACAACATGTTCTCAGGTGTCAGATTCCGGTTATTCGACACCCAAATTAATGGAGGACTGGTTGAATGTTGCGATGCGATTGTGAATGGCGTTCCGTGGCTCGATGTTAACAGCGCAGACAAGATCAATTCCGGCATCTCAATCATCAACGTTCTTTCTGCCCATTATGGTCAAACGGCTCCTATCTGGTTGGACAATGCTGAGGGAGTTACAGATATCCTTAAAACAGATTCTCAACTAATCGAATTGTATGTTTCGGCTGATGATAAAACTTTAAGAATCGCATAATCACTCACTTTAAAATCATAATCACAATGACACAGCAAAGTAACACACCGGCAACAATTGCTAGTATTCAGCAATTTAGTTTTTTCAATCCTGAACAATTTGCCACGATGCAACGGGTAGCAACCATGTTTTGCAATAGCGAGTTGGTTCCAGATATGTACAGGGTAACAGCTGATAATCCAAAGGAAAAAGCAATCGCCAACTGCATCATAGCAATTGACATTGCAAACCGGATTGGTGCAAATATCCTGATGGTAATGCAGAATCTGGTTATCATTTACGGTCGTCCTTCATGGAGTTCAAAGTTTCTGATCGCTACTGTAAACACCTGTGGCCGATTTGATACACTGAAATACAAATTCAAAGAACTTGGAGAGCTGAAAGACTTCAAATACACCGAGTATGAAACAACTTGGGAAAAACAACCAGACGGTAAAAGCAAAAAAATATCAAAGGTTGTCAATAAGGTTCTTCCAGGTATTACAAAAAATATTGAATGCATTGCCTACACATCTGCAAAGGGTTCTGATGAAGTTCTTGAAAGTGCACCTATATCTGTTGAAATTGCAATTAACGAAGGATGGTACACAAAAAAAGGTTCTAAATGGCAGAGCATACCAATTCAGATGCTGATGTATCGTGCAGCATCATTCTGGACTTCGGCCTATGCCCCAGAGCTTTCTATGGGAATGAAAACGGAAGATGAAGTTCGGGACATTGAAGATATACCCTACGAGGATGTAACTGAGTCAGCAAAAAAAGAACAGGCAGCTAAGGCCAATAAAAAGGAAATTTCAATCGATGATCCTGAAGGTGGAAAAGAAGCTACTGAACCGAAACTGGAAGAGCAACCTATCCAGCAACCTGCTGAAGAGAAAAAAGAGGAAGCTGCTCCAGAAGTTAAAGAAGATCCAAAACCAAAAGCTAATCCAGGATTCTGATGATACTAAAGGTCCTTGGAAGTTCGAGTAAGGGTAACAGTTATATCCTTGAATCTGAAAGTCAGGTACTGGTTATTGAAGCCGGTATCAGACTTTCAGAAGTCAAAAAGGCAATTGGGTTTGATGTGAATAAGATCGTTGGATGTTTGATCAGCCACGAACACGGAGACCATGCAGCTTACATCAATGATTTCACGAAATCGGCTATCGATGTATTCTGCTCCAGGGGAACTGCTTCAAATTTCAATGTAAGTCACCGGCTTCATAAGATTGCATCCGGAACAGCTATTCAAATAGGCGAATTTAAAGTACTTCCTTTTGACGTCGTTCACGATGCTGCTGAACCATTTGGATTTTTGATCAATCATCCTGAGTCTGGAAACATCCTGTTTTTGACTGATACCTTTTACTCTGAATTTACTTTCCGGGACCTGAATAACATCATTATTGAAGTGAACTATGACCTGGCTATTCTGGAAGCAAATATCAAATCAGGAAGAGTCAGCCCTTCTATTCGCAACAGGATTGTAACCTCTCACATGAGCCTGCAAACGGCAAAAGAACTGCTCTCTGCTAATGATCTGTCCAAGGTTAATAATATCGTTCTCATTCATCTGTCGGACGGAAACAGCGATACAATTAGCTTCAAAAAAGAGATTGAAGGATCAACAGGAAAGACAATTACTGTTGCTGACGGAGGATCTGAAATTTTACTCAACAAAACACCTTTCTAAACATGATAATCAAAGAAATATTTTACGGCATAAAATGCGATCGTTGTGGTTGCTACAACGAATCAGGTGATTATAAATTTTATATGGAGGAATCACAAGCTGTTGAAAATGCTATGGACGATGAATGGAACACAACAATTCAGGATAATCATTATTGCCCGAATTGCTACACTATAAATGAGGACACCGAAGAAATAACCATTAAACCTCCGTTCCCTGAATCTGTAAAGCGAATTGAAAAATTCATCGACACGATAACCAGAAATTGCGCTGAAGTTTACGAAAAAGAAGATCGTTTTGAAATTGAATTCAATGAACATTTTCCGCTTGATACAGCTGCTCAAAACTGGATTACTACCTCTTACCCAGTAGCTATCGAACGAATTCCGCTAAGACGTGGAAATAAAATCCTTATCACAATCAGAAAGTAAGCCATGGAAACAGCAAATAAAATATTCTCAAGGTTCTTTTTGGCTCTGGCCATTGCCGAAACTATTGGCTTCCTGGATGGCCGTAACTGGTGCTTTTTCGCTGCTCTTCTACTCTACGGACTTTCAGCAATGTTTCGTATCGATTCAACTAGCAAAGCATAATACCAACCACATTTTAACGAAAGGAGGAACGCCATGAGACGAATTTAATCTTCTGACAAGGTGGTTATTTGCAAATCCAACCACTCACTAAATGCAACGTCCCGGGGAAATTCCGGGCAAAATCGGGGATGTAGTGTATTTGGCGCACTAGGGCAATGGTCTTTCGGATGACAGCCCCTCAGAATAGGTTCGATTCCTACCATCTCCACAAAAATCTATTTAAATGAATAAAAATCTGATCATGACAATTGTCGCACTCTATTTTATTTTCACATCGTGCACTCCGATTAAATACAGCATTCGTCAGCACAAATGCAAGCTTATACAGCAGGAAGCGCAATCTCATGGCAGACTTCGCCTGGACAAATCACAGAGAATAATTTTTTATTGGTCGATGCGTCCAACAGGATCATGGCCTTTCGAATTTTTACAATAAACCATCAAAATCTATAAATCAATGAATGTAAAACAAAACGGTCATGGATTTGAACTTCAAAACCTGACAGCGCAAGAACTTGAAATTATCCAAATCGGCCTGATCCGGGCAAAGCACGAAGACTTTATGAACACTGAAATTTTCAATAATCAACGGGAATTGTGTGACAGCATGTATGGCCAGATTGACGAACAACTAATCATTTCGAAGTCATGATTGATGCTCACTTGAATATCGTAATCGATGAAGACGGAAAGGCAAAAGTCAACTATTCCGGCGACATGGCTAAAATGGCACGGGCAATCATTCGCCTGGCTACAAAAGAAGAAGAGTTTGCCGTTGCTCTGAATACTGGAGTTATTGCTCTAAGGGATCACTTGGAAGCAATCAGGCTTCGTGATGAAATGATAGGTATAATCAATAATACAGTTAAAAAATGAATTTGATCATTACACCACCGCAGGAGATTGTTGACGAACTGAAATTAATCGATGATTTTCTGAACGTCACCATGAGCGAAGATGCCGAAGAAGCGGTTGCCCGTGGAAATGACCTGGCTGCATACATAGCCCGGACCGGAAAGCTTCTGGCTGATGCAAAGTACCACCTGAACGAAAAAAAGAAATCAGAAGTGTTTCAGGTACTCGAAAAAACGGCAAAACAAGCCGGAGCAACAGCAACGGCCATCAATGCGATAGTCAACAGCCTTTGCAAAGAGGAACAATATTTAGTTGATTGGTCTGATCGATGTAACCGTGCAGCAACGCACCAATTAGATTGGGTTCGCTCAATTATTTCAAAAGCGAAAACTGAGATGCAATATATAAATTTTCATAAATGATGAATTCAAATACTGAAATCTGGAGAGATGTTGAAGGCTACGAAGGCTTTTATCAAGCAAGTAATTTTGGCAGAATACGCAGTTTGACCAGCCAAAACAGATACAAAAGGTATAGTAGAATTAAAATATTAAACCCTGCTTTGTCAAAGGACGGTTATCTTAGAGTAGTATTATGTGTTGACCGAAAAATGAAATCATTAAATGTACATAGACTTGTTTTATCTGCATTTAGTATGAGTAATGACAATCTTCAGGTTAATCATATCGATGGTAATAAATCAAATAATAGTCTATCAAATTTAGAATGGTGTACGCAGTCTGAAAATATGCTTCACGCCTATAAATTAGGTTTAGAAAAACCTTGCGACAACGGTTTAAAGAAAAATGTTTCTTTAGTTAAAGATGGAACATCTGTTGGTAATTACAAATCAATTAGAGAAATGTGCCGCGTACATCTTTTGGACAGAAGAGCTGTACAGAGAGTTATTGATGGCACTTACTTAAGTCATAAAGGATTTACTTTTAAAATAAATCCATGACTCATATTGACATTAAGCCATTGTCTGTAAACGAGGCTTGGAAAGGTAAACGATTTAAAACCGATAGTTACAAAGTGTATGAAAATTCTGTTTTGTGGTTGTTACCAAAAATTACAATTCCAGAACCTCCGTTTGTAATTCATTTCAAATTTGGATTTAGTTCAACTCTTTCAGATTGGGATAATCCAGTAAAGCCATTTCAGGACATTTTAAGCAAGAAATATAAGTTCAACGATAAGTTAATCCGTAGGGCAATTGTTGAAACAGAAATAGTTGAAAAAGGCAAAGAATACATTGAATTTGAAATAAGCAAGTATGCGATTGAAACCGTTAAAGAATACCTGAAATGAATATCGAACTTGGTCGCGGATGCTGCAATAGACAGCGAAAGATTTGAGAACCTAAAACTATTTATTGATGTGTTTTCCGAAATGCACATGAAAATAGATGACATTGCTTACAGATGGAAAGATACTCATTTTGAGTCAGTCAAACCGTTTGTAAAAGCCTGTAATGATCAACTCGACGAAATGGGTATCAAAGAGTGATTTATTATTGCCTATAACGGTTTTGCATACCAGCAGGGCAGGATTACGAGCTACTCACTATCAATTTACACTAAATTATGAACGAGAAACAAAATATCGAACACGCACCGCTACCTGACTTGACTGGTATGCAGTGTTATAACCAGCCTTTCGTCAGTCTTTTCAACGAAGATTGTCTTAAACTGATTGATTCGTGGCCTGTCGCTGATTGTGTTATTACCGATCCACCGTACCCGAACAATGCCGGACATTTTATTGATGGAATAAAAGATGCTGTCTATTTTATGCAAAACTATAAATGCAAACACTGGTTTATTTTTTGGGATGAAATGACAAAACCGCCAATTGATTTACCATTGGTTGCTATTCATATTTGGCATAGAAGTAATACAAATAGACCTGATAATTATGAGCCGATTTATGAATTTAACGAAAACGGAATAAAGAGAGCGAGTAGGGTAATACCTGCACCAGTTATTTATCCAGGACTTACTGGCTGTATTGAAGCAACTGGACACCCTACACAAAAGCCAGTTAAATTGATACGCAAATTAATAACATACAACAAAATTACTGGCTTAGTTGCTGACCCCTTTTTTGGAAGCGGAACGGTAGCAGAAGCCTGTTTGAAAGAAAAAATCAACTTTATCGGAAGCGAAAAAGATTCAAAACATTATCAAGATGCAGTAAATCGCCTTGAACGTATGAGAATGTCGCCAACGCTGTTTTAAGGTTGGTTATAACGCATGAATGCTTGACGCAGGGACGGTTTAACAGCGATGTCCATTCCGGTCAGAGCAGCCCAAACAGGTACGGAAAGCCACCGCAAATCAGAGCTACCGGACTTGCCGCAAGCATAAGTTATTACCAGGGCTTTATTAACGAATCAAATAACTAATAACGATTAAATGACACGAAACGAAATTGAACAAAAAAGAAAAGAGAACTTCGATAAAATCGAAACTCTAAAACGTGAAAATATAGAACTTGCAAAGCAAGCAATTCTATTATCTGACGAAAAACAGCAATTTACTGAAGTCGTTGAAACTCATCCACGAGAAAAATGGCAACGAAAAGACAATTATCTGGACGGAAAATTAGTCGGCAGAATCCACTGGAAAGAAGAATTTAAAGACGAATCAGATGGCTCATCTATTATTATCAATCGTCAACGAGTTGTCAGAGTCGATGGCGAGTGGATTTAGCCTTGGTTATAACGGTTCTCGGCTTGGCGAAGGTGGGGAAATAAACCCAACAAACTAATTACGAGCATGAACGATCAATTACAACTTTTCCCTGTCAACGAAGCGACACAACCCGGCTTTTTGGTAGCCGAAGTTATAAGCTGTTTTTGTCCAAAAAGCACACAAATGAAAAGATATAAAATTGTTTACGCCGATCCTCCGTGGAATTACAATGGTCAAATTTATGAGCGTGGTGGAACTGAAAACCACTACGAAACAATGACAACAAACGACATTGCAAATATGAGGATTGATGATATTACTGATTGGGATTGTGTCTGTTTTATGTGGGCAACATTCCCAAAATTAAAAGATGCTTTGCATGTAATGAAATGCTGGGGATTTGATTATAAAACAGTTGCTTTTACTTGGGTTAAAATGAACAAGAAAGCAGACACACCATTTTTCGGAATGGGAAAATGGACGAGAAGTAACGCTGAAATTTGTTTATTGGGCGTTAAAAATGAAATTTCCAGACAAAAAGCGAATGTGTCTCAGGTTATTATGAGTCCAATTTTGGAACACAGTAAAAAACCAGATGAAACCAGAGATTTAATAATTCAACTTATGGGCGATTTGCCACGTGTTGAATTATTTGCTCGTCAGTCAACAATTGGATGGGATGTCTGGGGAAATGAAGTACAATGCGATGTCGCCATTTAAAATAGCTTATAACGTAAAGCGGATACACGCAGTTGCGGAGTGAACCGATGAACACGATTGAAAAGTAAATGTAACAATTAAAAGTTTTTTTTAGGGAGGGTTTTTGTTTTCTTAATTTGTTAAATTTTAATTACTTTGTTATGACGAATATAATCAAAATGGCTAACTTAAATTCTGATTTTTGCATAACGATTGATTTTGATAAAAAATCTGAAAACCCCTCAAGAGTTTTTCAGACAATGACTGAATTAATCCATGCTTTTCAAAAATTCGATTCTAATTTAATTAAGGGAATTGATACACAATTAGAACCAGTAATTTTACTGGAAGATGTAGAAATTGGCTCGTTAAAAACTTGGTTGTCGTCAATAATAAGAGGCATACCGGACGAAGCAATAAAAGATGGAGATTGGAAAAAAATTATAGGTCATTATTTATTAAGGTCAAAATACATTGTACTTAACAGAATTGAAAATAGGGTCGATATTACTGATGCAAAAGTCATAGAGGATATTCAATATGAACTTGTCGAAGAGGCTAGGAAAACTGACATAAAAATGATGCCTTATTATGAACCATTACCGATACCAAAATTAATTCGAAGTATTGAGGAAATAAATAATGCTTTGTCATATTTAAACACTAACGATAAGGCATATTTTGAGACTAAAGATAATGATAAAGCGACCTTTAATCTTTCCTTAGATTTTAGTCCTGAAAAAATTGAAGACTTATTAACTAAAGAAAGAATTTCTAATGAATCAACGCTTATTATGAAAATTAAAAAGCCTGATTATTTAGGTAGCTCGATGTGGGAATTTAGACATAATAATAAAACAATACCTGCTAAAATTTTACATGAAAGCTGGTTAATACAATTTCAACAAAGAAAGATTGATATTCGACCAGGTGATTCAATAAAAGCAAAGATAAATACAATCGTAAAATACGGTCACGATAATAATGTCATTGGAACTTCTTATGAAATATTAGAAATAATAAATGTCTTGCCATTAAATACTCCATCACAGAGTCTATTGTTTGACGGGGATAATGACTAAAAAGCAAATTCAATAAACAATATACCTCAGATGAATCAATTATATTTTGGCGACAATCTTTTTATTTTAAAGAATCTATATTCTCAACATCCAAATGGATTTATTGATTTAATATACATTGATCCACCATTTAACTCAAAAAGAAATTATAACGTACTTTTTGAAAGTATTGATTTGTCAGATTCAACCGCTCAAAAAGAGGCATTTGCAGATACGTGGAGCAATATATCATATATTGATACACTAAATGAACTTGCTAATTTAAACCTTCATTTATACAGTTTTTTAACAAATCTCGAAAATATAGGTATCTCAAAAAGTGCCATATCCTACCTGACAACAATGTCAATTAGAATATGGTATATGCACAAGTTATTAAAAGAAACGGGGTCTTTTTATTTGCATTGTGATCCTACAATGAGCCATTATCTTAAAATTGTCTGTGACATAATATTCAATGAAAAGAATTTTAAAAATGAAGTTATTTGGCATTACAGAAGATGGACTGGCGATGCAAAGTCGTTTATGAAGATGCACGATGTTATACTGTTCTATGCCAAAAATAAGAATGACATAAAGTTCAATGTGCTTTATACTGATTACACTGAAAAGTCATTAAAAAGAAAACAAAATTATCATACAAGAATAAAAGGGGATGATGTGTACGTCACATCAATTGATGAAAAAGGTGTAAAGGAAAATGATGTTTGGCAAATACAGTTATTAAATTCACAGTCTCACGAACGACAAGGTTATCCGACACAAAAGCCCGAATCATTATTGGAACGAATAATTTTAGCATCGTCCAATAGCGATGACCTAATAGCCGACTTTTTTTGTGGCTGTGGCACGTCAATAGCGGTGGCAGAAAAGTTAAAAAGAAAATGGATAGGTGTCGATATATCACATTTAGCAGTTAGATTAATAGCCAATAGAATTGGAAAAGAAAATATAAATAAAACTTTTGAAATTCATGGATTACCAAAAGATTTAGATTCCGCAAAAGAACTCGCTAATAATGTCAAAGGCGGACGTTTGGAGTTCGAAGAATGGGTTGTTGAGTTTCTTCTACATGGCATCCTTAATGAAAAAAGAAACGAGATGGGTTTTGATGGTTATAGAACTTTTGATGCAAATGGAAAAAGATGTTTTGCTATGATAGAAGTAAAGAGCGGAAATGTGACTATGGCGCAATTTAATCATTTTCTAAAGACAGTAAATGACAAAAAAGGCGATTTGGGTATATTCGTTAGCTTTGAAGATCAAATCACCAAGAACATGAGAATAGCAGCAAAAAGAGAGGGGAATTTTGCAATTAACGACAATGTTTTTTCAGATAAAATACAAATATCTACAATTGAAGATTTGTTAGATAATAGAGTTCCCAAAATTCCTGAATCCACAAAAGAAACATTTAAGAAAGCAATCAAAAAAATCAATGAAGATGCAACACAGCCGACCTTAGATATGTTTTGATTGTTTTTAATTCTTAACAATTTTGAAAAAATTGAAAGGTGCGTGGGCAAAAAAACTTTTAATTGTGGTGAGTACCGAAACAATATCAATGAAACATTGCTGCCGCAATTGCGGGTATACGTTGTTATGCGCTTTTTGCCGTGTTTTTTGATTTGTCGCCCCGTAGGGGCTTAAAACACGGCGTATTGCGCATAACTTGTAAATATACGCAGTTCACAAAATTGAACCATGAATAATCAGAGAAATAAAAGGCGTGAAGTTTGTGATCGACAATGATTAGCCATGCAAAAGCACAACTTTTGCCTGAAATTATGCACAAAAATTGCCTCAAATTATATATCAACAAAAAGCCCGGACATATCATCCGGGCTTTTCACTTAACCTAACTAACCTAAACCAAACCTAAACCTGCGTAAGTCCATCACGTGCAAATCGGTGAACTTGCGCCATATCTTTTTGCATCAATCGTTTATTAACACTTCGGACCTCACTTGCATATAAGCACGTTCGATAATTCAAGCAGTAGAATGAATTAAAATCAGGCCGTTTCAGTACAACATCTGCAGTGCAAACAATCGGTACACTTGAAACGAGGTCATAAGCTCCGATTTGCTGAACTACCAAAGGCAATGCAACGAAATCAAAGGTTACCATTTCATAGGCTGGCATAATCTGACCCACATCAGAAACAAGTGTTACCTGGTGAGTATTTGCAGCCTGAGCCTGATTCCCGGGTGGCATGGTTAGCAACATCCCGAACGAAAAACAAATGAGCAAAATAAATGCTTTCATAAATGATGAATTTTTGGTTAATACTATGAGACTTTAAAATATAAGTTCGTTTTAATTTATCCCAGATCGGCATTTTTCCAGCACCAACGGCAGCCGTTATACTTGTACTTTTTGATGTACTTCATGGCCGTTCCTCTGGTGACATACTCACTATTTTTATCTGAAATCAAATCAATATGGCAGTTTACGTGCTTATTATTGATGCGGTGAATCTCCTTACTCCTGTGGTTCACCAGATAACCAAATCCGAAGAAAATCAGGAAAATTTGTCCGAAAGTCAAGCTATTATCCATGATATTTTATTTAGAGATAAATATTCCAAGCGCAATTCCAATAGGACCGGTAATCCACCATTTTTCAAACAATCCCTGCTTATGCATTACCACAAAACTGTTTCCTGAAATTACCGAAGCTTTGGGGTCAGTCAGTTTCATGTTTAGTATCGTTCCCTTTTTATTGGTTGTTGGAGTCACGTCTATCCCAACTTTATAGATGTAATCAAAATCAATATTATCCTTGAAGATTGTTCCATTTGAAACGAACATGAATTTATTACTCCACGGGGTAAAGTGCCGCACGTATAATGAATCTTTTGTCTGTGCCGGTGTAATGGGGTCAATTGGTGTAGAAACATGTCCAGAGGCCTCTAATTCGCCCTGAAGAAATCCTACAACATCTTTCAGCTTAATATTTTCATCCCTCAGTTTCTTTCGATCAATGCCAAGCTCTTCAAAAGCAGCTTTTACATTGTCTTTTTCAATTTCAACGGCTTTTATTCTGAATTGCAATTGGCCTGATTTTGTTTTATAAACTGAAACCGAATCATTAGCAACTGACAGCTCAATATTTGCGATCTGCAAATCGTCCTGAGTCTTTTTCAGTTTAATTGCCGAGTATCCTAATGCAGCTAAGACTAATGCAAAAACTATCACAATAGGAATCCAGTATTTTTTCATTTGTCAGGTTTTACAAGTTCGTTTTCAGCAAGCCACATCCGACAAATTCCTGTGCCAAAAGTGACTAAGTATTCAAAATAGTTTTCCCTTCGGAAGAAACGCCAGTCTATTACTATCCCTTTCACATTATGATCGCACACATGGTAAACTGGCGCATCAATATCGTATGTTGGAGTAATATTCATTAGATAAATCTTGCTATTGCGTGAATCTTCATCGGATCACGTTTTAAAATACAAACCTCGCCACCCGTCCGGCTTAATCTCTGGTTCGCGTTTCCTTCACCAGTCTTAAAATAGCCCGATTTGTCCGTTTCAAGATAGAAACATCCGTGTCCAACCCTTTTCAGGTTCGAAAAGTAAATAGAGATCACATCTCCTGCCAATGGCTGAATGCGCTGGTTTTTTGGTGTCCAGATAATGTCCTTTGGCTGTGCGTAGTTTGGGCTCCATGCCGAACGTGGATTTTGCACACCAACGGCTGAAAGATCGTAACTCACCCACGCCACGCACCAGTATGCCGGTTTATAAATTCCGACATGTGCCAGAAACTTTCTGATTTCCGGAGAATCATTTTCTGTTACCTCATGTATTCCAACCTGAGATTGCACCAATTTGACCAGCTTAAGCCTTGCTTCGTTCTGTTGCGGTGTCTGCGCCCTCGAAAGCGATACAGTGGCAACGAAGGCCAGAATCATCAGTATTTTCAATGCCCAATTTAGTTTATCTCCAATGGGCAGTTCATCCCATCCGTGGTAAACTGATTCCCGAATAAATTTGTACGCTTTAGGGAAAATAATCCGATATCCAACCCAAATCAGGATCAATGCCAAAACATACTTCATAATGCAATAAACCAGCGTTTCTGTTTGGCTTGGCAGGTTGAAAAATCCGGCTTCAGGATTTGTTTTTGAATAGTGCAAATTGATTGCAACGAATGCAGAAAGGAAAACGACAATTGCCGAAAACTCCTCTTTATATTCCCAATTCCAGAACCAGTTAATAAATTTTTGTAGTGTTTTCATCCCTTTATTTTGTTTAAAATCGATTCGAATAATTCAAATCCGGTGAGTTTGGCGAATGTCATGTATGAACTCGATAGCTCCCTGAATCCGACCAATGCGGCAATGGCTTTTGTGAAGTATAAGTCCAATCCGTTCAGCAGGTATTTTTCGTAAACGAATGTTGACATGATGACTGACATGTAGATCAATACCTTTATGAAAACCTTATTAAAAGCTTTCCAACTGAAGCATTTTTTTACAATTGCATAAGTAACTCCAAAGACCTGATCAATCGCAATGAGGAATAGTACTGCGTGAAATATCAATCTTGCATCAATAAAAATGCTTAAAACAAGGATAAATAATCTGGCGATGAAGTCACAAAAGGTATCAATTCGATCTTGGAAAGCATCAATAAACATGGCAGTTCATTTTTTGGTTTTTTCTAAAAACTCCTGCACTCCTTTCAGAGTACAGGAGAAAATCAAGTCACAAATTAAAAATCATTCACACAACTGTAAAATATAATGTTCAGCGTATTTTCACCTAAAAAGAAAAGCGCTCCGGAGTGGAACGCTTTGAAAATTGATGTGATAGTTTTATTCCTCCTTTACAAACTCAACCCACAACCCATAAACCACTTGAATAAAGTAATCGACTCCGGTGGATATGCTTTGCTGGTAGTCTGATTGATCCTGCCAGTTTGCCCCGAAAATTGCAGGGCGATTATATAACCGATCCCAATCTCCTGGGGAGTTATCAACCTTAAAACCGTGCTTTTTCAAATAGGCAACTGCTTTTGCATGAAATGCAGCATTGTCAATTACGGCCTGATTTTCGGATTCTATTTTTTGTTGCTCAACCCATTTTGCCGAAGCAATTTTCAAAGCATAGTGATTCGAGATATGGGTATTCTTTTGAGTTGTAGTCATCGCAGACCAGTTCAATGTTTTCCATGTTTCCTCGAATGCGATAAGTTCTGGTGATTTTATTTCTTGTATCATAGTCTGTTTTTAAAAAAATCCTTTAACTCTAGCATATTCATTTTTTATTCTTGCTTCAGTCCATATTGTATTATCGATTTTAAACTCATCAATACCGCCATTAAAATACCCGCTTCTGCCTGCATGATTATTATACGAATAAATCCCAATTGCATTATCCCCCAGTGTATTGAGATAACTTTGATTTCCGCCCCTGTATTGATTAATAACCCGTATACTATCAACATAACCGTATAAATATCCTGAAGTAGAGTCATAAGCATATATGACATGGTGCCATTTTGCTGGTGGTAAAACCCCTGCAATACTTAAAAATTCAGTGAAAGATGTAGTACTTGTTTTTATGTATACGTCAAGTTGCCCAGTTGCCGTTATTCCAATTACTGCAAATGCTGAGGCACTTTCACTATATATCGTCACTCCTGCTGCTGAGGCCTGTCTAATCCAAGCCGATACAGTTAATGAATTTCCACCTTTTGCTGAATTTGGGAGAATTATATAGCTTGATGTTCCATTAAATCCAGCACCATTGCCTAATTTACCATTTGCAAGCAAATAAGAAATTTCCGTATCAGTTCCGTTATTACCTCCCCCGGATGCATCATTACTGTTTCCATTAAACCGATAATATGCCTTAATTGCCATAGTTCAAAGTTTTTAAAATGCTGTGAAAATTGCTTGTGGCACAATGTACAATCGTGCCTGAAAATCGGCTGCAAAGTTGGTAGCTCCACCACACGACATAACTCTCAGGCTAACATCCTCACCTGCCGAAATGGATTTGATGGTTGGAATCTGCGATCTCAACACGCGATTTGTTGTTAGGTCTGGCGCAGTACTGAACAGTGCCGTCGTATTCTTGTAGATATTCATTGTTAACGCCGCGCCTGTTCCCGATGCTGCTGTCCAAGCGGAGAAATCGACACAAATTAAATAACTATCTACTTTTGTGTCCTGATGCCACCAACCTTGTGAATACGAAATATCTGCTGTTACTTGTCCGGGTATCTTAATGTCTTTTTGGTAATCTTCGATTTTTCGATTATAAGCTACCTTGAAATCCTTATCACCAGCGGCTAATGAATCTCCAACAACTGTTGCCGTAATCGTTCCAGAACTATTTACAGAAGAAAGAATAAATCCAGTCTTACGCGTTGTGCCAGCAGAATCGGTACAGGTAAAAAGACTCAGTTGAGTTAATTTCACATCTTTATCTAACCCGGGGAAGGTAAATGTACTCGCGCTGGCATAACTTCCGGTTAGGGCTGTCCAAATTCCACCTCCACCAACGGCAATATCTCCCGAACCCAACACGGACACCCCATCAATTGTCTTGATGTTTGTCCCGGAAACAAGCGTTGCCTGCTTACCTTTTACCTCAGTTGCGATGCGGGTTGCAAGTGCTGAGATGTAAGTTGACAGGCTCATAATAACCCAGCTTCAAAAGTTGCCACGAAATCAGTTGCCGGATCTCCAATCTCTGTTTTGGTATAAGCATCGGTAATACCAAACCCGGCAATGGTTGTTGGCTTAGTTGCCAAATTGGCAAATGTAGTTGCATGAGGATTCGTTCCATCTGCAATCTGACTGTGATCGTATGCAGTTTTTCCCCTGTCGCCACGATAGGCAGTCACCGATGTTTCACCAAGGGCAAGAGATCCATTCATGGCTACATAGCTGCTACCACCCCAACGGTACTGCATATTCGATGTCGTATCGATGTAAATAACCGAAATCGACGGAGTGACTACACCATTGGCAACTCCCGGATTTCCGGCTGCTGTAAACGTTGTTGAATTGGTTAATGTACCTTCAACAATATCATCGACATAACCCGGAAGGTTGGCGGCTGGTACTTTCGAATTAGCATCCAGCGGGGCATAGCCGTTCGCCGCTCCTTTGTTTGCTGTATTTTCAGCTGTAAACCCTAAACTGGTTTGTTTTCCAGCGATAGAAGTTACCAGCTCGTTGATAGCTGCTAAAATAGATGTTTTAGCCGTAGTTGTGAGTCCAGAAAGATCACCCGATGTGTTGCCTGAAATCTTACTTTTTACTGTTTTAAATTCGGTTGCAACCCTTGTTGCTAAACTTTGAATTGTTGATGCTAAGCTCATAATCAATGTATTTTAAAAGTTTATACTAATGCGTTTTGAAATATTTGAACCAAATCTCCTACGTCGTAGGTGTCAGTGTCCATAACTGAATATGCAAGCGAGTTCCACGCGGAGACCCCATCACCGACTTTCCGTTTTCGGGTGTCTTTTTCAAAGCCTTCCTCTCCATCTGCCAGAATTGGATTAGTAGCTGTCCAGTTTGCTGCGGTATCTCTTCTAATTTGAATTTGTATTGCCATTATGCTGATCCTCCATCAATAATTTGCGTGATTAAATAAATTGAAGATGCTGAGCCTCCGTCAAGGTTTCCGAATCCATTACTTTCATTGTTTCCCCCACGTAAATCACCTGTTTGAAAAGTGGATGAATCTGTAAAAACAATGCTTAGTTTTCCGGTTTCTGAGTCGTACCCAGTTGATAAAATACCTTTTCCAGTCTGACCAATCGAGCCGCGAATGTCAGGAGTCTGAAAGGTTGATTCATCGTCGAAAGTGATCGTTAAAACACCGGTTTCCGAATTGTAGCTGGTTCCTGAAATCCCATTGCCGGGTATTCCCTGTAATCCTTGTATTCCTGTGTGTAATTTCCTTGCTCTTCCGCCCATGTCTTAATTTTTATAGATCAATATTTCAATTTCAATATTCTTGTTTTCAAATTCAGTAGGTTCAAAATCGTATATTAAACCCACTCCGGTCAATTCCTTGCTGAATATTCGGACATTTCCCTGTATAATTTCGACAGCTTTTAATGCCAAAGACCTAACCAGATCAAAATCCTTTTTCCGTTCATTAATGCAATTACACATAGCTATTCACAATTAGCGTATTCAACTTTCCGGTAAAATGGCGGGTTTCCCATGCATTCTACAAGGGCATACTCAGAATCAATCGGGTAGCCGTTTGTTCCTAAATTGGTGTATTTACCCACCATGTTTTTAGTACTGAAAATGGTAACAGCATCTAAGTCGGGCACGTTACTAATTGCCATTAACTGGCTTGGGCTTGCATCGTAAATTTCGGCAGCAATAGCAGCAACCAACGTATAGTTTATACCTATGATTTCCATTACATGCAGCCCCTTTTTTATTGTGACCGGAAATACATGCCAATAACGAAAGGCCTCTTCTACGTTTGCAGTCCATTTTATAACTTCAACACTATCAATTCTAACAGTTGCAAAATTATCGACACCAAATCCGACTAAATAAGTCTTAGTAGTCGGAATATTAATGCAAACAGAAAATCCAATCTGCTGATAATTTGAATAGGTTTGAGACCAGATAGCACATCGATTATAAGCACCATCAACTTCGTTTTGTAAAATGTTTCGCCAAAATGGATTATTCGTGTACAGAGTCTTGCTGCCAGCTCCATTCAATCCAAATCCTGGATTATATATGTATGTTCCATTAATGTTCGATTTCCAAAGAAAAACCTTAATTAGCCTAAGTGCTGTAAATGTTGGTGGCTGAATGGTTGGTTTTGTTGAGACTTTTTCGCATTCTTCGCCATTGGCTGTAAACCCTTCAGGACAGTTGCAACCGTCATCCGGAAGTTCGTTTTGAGCCGCTGCCCAAAGCATCGAATATTGAAGTGTCCAGTCGCGTAAATTGATCATAGCGAAATGTTATAAATGACTGCCATATTAATTACTGATCCATCGTACCAGTAAGCCACAATATCATGACTTGCCGCAATTCCTGTAAGTTTTACCTCAGAAGCTGCTTTGTATGAATTAAAGGCTATTTGTATGGTTGCCCCTGCGAATGACAGAGTACGCCCACCCAAAGCATCCTGAGTTACTTTAATATGCCCGGTATCGTTTGCTTTCAAATTACTGAAAGTGATGGTTGTATTTCCGGTGAGAACTATTTTAGCCCCACGGCCTAAATTCAGGTTAAATTCAGGCGTTAAACCCGAAAGGTTCTGAACGGCTTCGGTTGGTAACGGGTGATAACCACGCGCTGCCTCTTTATTCGTGCCGTAGTATTTAAGCGGCTCTGGCGAAAGTTGATCGTTAACCAATTTCACCGGAAGTTCCTGTGTACCATCGCCCGTAACCGACATGGCCGTTTCAATATCAGGAAATTCATACGGTGGACAAATCTCATCACCCAAATCAATCTCAATTTCTAGTCCTTTCGGTGTGCCTGTTCCAATAAACTCACGAATTGGCCTTTTGCCGTCGGTCGTGTCCCATGTTTCAATTGGCGAAGTTTGAATAAATATTTCGCCTGCATTGTAAGGAGATAGCCAGTAATCGGCACCATCAACAAATTCGCCGGGAAGCAAACCTCCGGTGATGTACCGGAAATGATCAGCGTCAATAACCGCATAAACTATTCCAATAGTTCCAGCATGTGCTCTGGTATCAGCTTTTGAAAGTATCCATAGTCCGGTTATGCCATCGCGCTTGATGCAGTTGCCAAAGATGAATCCATGACCTATTTGGGTGATAACAAGTGTCGAATCACTTGAGCCATTTCCAGCTCCGCCAAATCTCCCTTTTCTCATAACACGCCCTCCGTAATATTTACTGTAATTCGAATGTCAGCAGTCGGAACCAGTTTTGCGAAAACCTGCACATAACCAGCCTCAGAAACCGTTTCCGGGAAAAATCCAGCCGCTTTGACTAGCTCAATATCATCGTTAAGAGGTATCACATCAACGATCGACGTATCCCTTATTTTTGGGTTTTCATACGTGTAGCTGAAAATATCGCCATCTGCAACCCATTTGTCAACCTTTAAAACCTGATCCTGAACCTGCAAAACCTTGCCAGATTCAACAGTTGGAATGATGTTGGTGTATTGAAAAATAACCGAATCAATCAACAAATTCATTTCATTTGGCCAGCTTCCTTCCAGGCTGAATTTAAACGCATCCAGTTTATTTTGTGTCAGGATAAAGTTTGAATACGGGATGGCTACGAGCTGGTATTCTTCCGTGTTCGAAACATTGAAACCAAACAGATCATTCTGGGCACTTACGGCACATTTTCCCGTTTTAATAGCTCCCTTATAGGCTTCAATCAAAAGAATGCTGTTGCTTTTCCATGCTTTTGAAGTCTTCATCCGGAAGGACAGTATTCCATCAATCACCGTTATTTCTGATGGCGATGTAAAAACGGTATTGGTTTCTTCAGGAGCGTAGGTGGTTAATGAACTTGAAACTGTATCGTCAAATTTTCGGATAGCACGGACATTGCGACGTTCATTCTTATCGCGGGTGTACATGACTCCATTATCCCAATGAATCATTCTTGCTGTATCCCATTCACTCTCTGTCGATGTCCAATAGTCTCGGGTCGGGTTGAAATTTCCAACCTCATACCGACGATTCCAAAGCGCCTGCATTTCCCTTTCAGAACCTATAAACCAGTCACTGAAACCAGCAATAACCAATTCATTGACGTATTTTATCGCTTGAGCTGCCGCCGCCGGTGTGGCAAGCATAGCGGCTGAATTGGCCTGTCCGGAACCAATCGACGCGTCACGCCCGTTCGTGCTATAAATCGCATAGCCCGACAACCGCGACCAGAACACGTCAGTAACCGTGTCGTTTTTGGCGGCTATCAATCCTTTTTTACCATCAGAGGCCGGATCGATCCAGAAAATTATTCCGCCCTGGTATTCTTCGCCAATTTTATGCACGGTTGACGTTT